>ERZ1669251.23-NODE-23-length-75397-cov-8.655252_pt1 | contig 75397 bp, 82 predicted proteins | sample MGYA00579294_ERZ1669251 | MGnify/ENA primary metagenome ERZ1669251 (study PRJEB41166, sample SAMN08046056) | hot springs metagenome | biome: hot spring; feature: acid hot spring; material: thermophilic sediment; isolation source: thermophilic sediment from acid hot...
TTTAAAAAAAGATTTTCCTCTGGTTTTATATCTAAATCTTCAAAGGATATGAAGAATGTATTAGAGCTTTTAACATGAAAAATATTGTAAAGATTTACCGCCAAGCCAAATGTATCAAAACCAGCTCCTAAGTTGCTCATAGAGGCTGGGACTTTTAACTTAAAATCCATCTAAACATATTAACATATAAAGGCATTTGTTTTCAATGAAAATCTGCTTGATTATATTAGTATATGCTTATATATGCTTATAAACATCTATTTTGCTAAGTATAAAGACTATCTATGGAATAGTTAAAGCTTACATATTAAATTCAGTTAAAAAGATAGGAGGAAGTAAAATGACAAAGCTTGCTTTCATAATATCTACCCAAGTGCATGAAAAATTCAATTGGCTGCTATGATGGCTTCAATACATGCCACTGTGGGTGGAGAAGTTTTATTTTTCATCTCTATGAACGGAGTTTTGGCTTTTCAAAAAAATAAGGATTTAAAAGATAGAGTTTATACCAGAAGGGGAATTTTCAAAACTTATGTTGACCAAAAATATTCCTAACTTTATAAACATCCTTAAACAAATAAAGATGCTTGAAGATGTAAAGATATACGCTTGTTCAATGGCAGTGGATGTGTTAGGGTGGAATATGGAAGGCTTAGAAGAAGTTTTGTTTGATGATGTTATAGGCTTAACAGCATTCCTTGATATGGCTGAAGATGCAAAAATTCTTTTTGTATAAGGAGGTTTGAATGGCTGATAAGGTAATTGATGCAAGAGGAAGCTTTTGTCCAGGGGGCCTTTGACGGAGCTTATAGCTGCCATAAAGTCAAACCCTGTGGGCACCACCATAGTAGAAGTACTCTTTACGGACAAAGGATCCGTAAAAGATATACCAGATTGGGTAAAGAAAGTTGGTCATGAAATGGTTGGCGTAGAAGAAAAGAATGGATATTGGTCCATAGTCGTAAAGAAACTTAAATAGAGGAGGTAAATAGCATGGCTAAACATGTTGTAATAGTGGGTGGTGGTGTAGCATAATAGCTAACCTTTTAACAAGAGGATTAAAAGAAGAGCTCGCTAAAGCTGAGGTTGTAATTACTGTGGTCAGCAGAGACGATAAGCATGTATATCAACCGGGATTTTTGTATGTACTATTTGATAAAATGAGGCCAGATGAACTGATAAGAGACCAAAGGAGTTTGTTGGCTCCTTCTATTATATTTCACCATGATACGGTGGTGGGTATAGACCCAAAAGCTGGTGAAGTGCATACGGAAAAGGGTAAAAAAACTAAAGTATGACTACCTTGTAATAGCTACAGGCTCAAGACCTATGCCAGGGCTAATACCAGGGCTTAAAGAACACGGGAATATGTTTTACACGTTAGAAAGCGCAATAGAGTTGAGAGAAAAGCTTAGAAAGTTTGAAAAAGGGCGTATTACCATAGCTATGGGGGTTCCTCATAAGTGTCCAGTGGCTCCTTTTGAGGTTATTTTTATGCTAGATGATTACTTTAACAAAAAAGGTATAAGAGATAAAGTAGAAATATACTATACATACCCAATAGGTAGAATACATACGTTAGAGCCTGTAGCTCAATGGGGTGTCCCAGAGTTTGAGAGAAGAGGTATAAAATACGAAACACTGTTTAATATGGAAAAAACAGAAGCTCACAACGGTACTATAGCTGTTCATAGTGCAGAGGGTTTTACGGTTGAATGTGATTTGCTTATTACCATACCTCCTCATAGAGGGACACAAGCTATTATAGATTCTGGTATTTCAAACGAAAGTTGGGTACCAACAAATAGATATAGTTTAAAGTATGAAGGATACGAAAACGTATGTGTGGCTGGAGATACTACAAACTTGCCCATTTCAAAGGCTGGTTCCACGGCTCACTTTGAATCTGATGTAGTGGCAGATAACCTTATAGCTGAGATAAAAGAGGGACATTCTGCTAGAGATTATGATGGTAAAGTTATGTGTTTTATAGAAACTGGGTTTGATAAGGGTACCTATATTCATTTAACTATACTACGCCACCAAGCCCTATACCTCATTCTAAGAAGATACATTGGTTGAAGTTAGGTTATAACCGTATGTATTGGCTTACGGCAAGAGGTGTATTGTAAGGAGGATATGACATGGAAGAGGTTTTGGATGTAGCTACAAATGCGTTAACTGATACAATGGTAGAAAGACTTATAAGTAGTGTTTCTACTCTGGCGGAGATTTCAGATGCTATAGCCTCTTCTAAGCTTCTTAGCGTAGTTGATAAGCTATCTAAAAACGCTGATATTTTGGAATCATTGTTAGACTCTGTTTTTGGGCTTTTATCGGCTATAAACACGTTAAACAACGCTTTTTCAGATACTATAATAGAAAGGCTAGTGGTAAATTTGTCTAAAATAGTAGAGTTAACAGACTGCATATCAAATTCCCAGCTTGTAGAAGTGGTATAAAAAATAGCCAAAAACGCAGATACCCTAAATAAATCTATATATGCTATAATAGGCTTTTCAAATGCTTTGGTAGTGTTAGGTAACGCTTTTACAGATTCTATGCTAGAAAGAATAGTGTCTTTTATGGCGGAACTAGGTGAGCTAACCGATGAGGTAAGGATGGCAGAACTAAAATCTATAATACCTATGCTAAGTACATTGGTTAAAGATGGTGGTATGGGAGCCCTTATAGATGTGGCAAAGGCTCTGGTGACTATACGCAATGCCCTTTCTGATTCTATGCTAGAAAGAGTTGCTTCTATTGTAGTGGATACAATAGATTATTTTACTTCTCTTAGAGCTCAAAACATTGGTAGTTATTTGCTTGAATCTATTAATCAAACTACTAAAGAGTTTTCACAGAAATAGCAAAGACCAAGTGTATTTGGTGTCTTAAAAGAGTTAAAAGACCCTCAAACACTACAAAGTATTATGTTCATGTTAGCTTTGATAAAAAATATGCCTCAAGGTCTAGCCAAAGCTACAGGATGTCAAACTTGTTTATGATTTTTTGAAGATAGCCCCCAGTATTGTGGGGGCGTTATACACATTAAGAGCTTAGCGCTTCGTATACTTTTCCTACCAATGCTTCTGAAGGTTTCAAGGTTTTGGCACCTTCTTGCCACTTTGCAGGGCATGCTTCATCAGGATGGCTCATAAGGTATATGTTTGCTTTTATTTTTCTTAATAGCTCATCAGCGTTTCTTCCTACGTTATAGAAGTTTACCTCTGATGCTACCAATTTACCTTCTGGGTTTATGATAAAGGTACCTCTTAAAGCCAAACCTGTATTTTCGTCGTATACTGCAAAAAGCTTTGAAACTTTACCAGTAGGATCTGCGCCCATTTGGAATTTTATACCCTCTAAGAGCTTTTCATCTCTAGCCCAAGCTAGGTGTACGTACTTTGTATCCGTGCTTACAGAAATTAGCTCAACACCGTTTTTTTCAAGCTCATCCTGGATGCTTTTTAGGTCTGCTAGCTCTGTAGGGCATACAAACGTATAATCGGCTGGATAGAAAAATAACACTGTCCATTTTTTGTTAGCTTTGGCATCTGCTAAGCTAAACTTTCCAAAAGAACCAGTTTTTGGATTGTAGGTTTCCATTTCAAAATCTGGTACCATCATACCAACATGAACGTGTTCTGACATCTTTCTTACCTCCTAAATAAGATTTTAATTTAATATTAGATAATAATTATTCTAAATTAAATAACAATGATATTAATCAAATTCGTCTTTTTTCTCAACGTTTTCTTTTTTTAAGCTTTTAATAAAAACAAAGCCCATTATTCCAAAAAATAGCATAATAGCCCATACTATATTGATAAGAAAAAGCTTAGAATCACCAGATAAATTTTGTATCATTTACGTAATACCTTGCATTTTTAAGGACATATCTTGAGGTTTTGAAGCGTTTAACAGGGCTACCTCTTTAGATATAAGTCCTTTGTTGTAAAGTTCTAACAAGTGCGTGTCAAAATCCTGAGTACCGTAAGCAGCTCTGTTTCGTCTTAATAGTTCTGGTATTTCATCTAATCTGGTCGGGTCTAACAATATATCTTTTGTGGCACCTACATTTAATAAAATTTCTATTGCGGGTATTACACCAGGCTTGTCTGCTCTTGGTAAAAGCCGCTGGCTAAATATGGCCACTAGAGCACCAGCCAACATGAGTTTTATTTGTTCCCTCATTTCTAAAGGAAACATACCTATGAACCTGTTTATAGTTTCCTTGGCATCTATCGTATGAAGGGTTGAAAACACCAAATGTCCGGTCTCTGCCGCTTGAAGAGCTATAAGGGCTGTTTCTGTATCTCTTATCTCACCTACCAGTATAACATCAGGGTCTTCTCTTAAAGCGGCTCTTAACCCTGTTTGAAATGAAGTGGTGTCAAGCCCTACTTCTCTTTGGACTATGTAAGATTTTTTGTCTTTGTAAACATATTCTATTGGGTCTTCCACTGTGATAATAGTCCTATCGTAAGATTCGTTTATTCTATCTATGAGAGATGCTAACGTTGTAGATTTACCACTACCTGTTGGACCAGTGACTAGTATAAGCCCTTTTGAATATTTTAAGACAGTATCTGGCATTACTTTTGGTAGATTTATATCTTCTGGATGTGGTATAAAGTTTGATAATACTCTAAGGGCTATAGCAGTATAACCCTTTTGTTTATATATATTTACTCTATATCTTGAAAACTCTGTTTCATAAGAGATGTCTATTTCACCTTTTTCCTGAAATTCATTTAACTTGTTGGGATATTTTTGTGTAAGCTCTTTTACGATGTTTTGCATAGCGTTTTCAGTGATAACTGGTAAAGATTCTTCTTTGTAAAGGTGCTTATGAGCCCTAAAAAACGGCTTTGACCCTACCTTTAAATGTATATCTGATACCGAACTTTCATTTGCCTTTGTTAATATTTCTAAAAGCATATATATTATTATATATCACAGCCTTAGTTGTTGCCAAATAGTTTATTGACCAAGTCTTGTGCTCTTTTTTGAGAAAACTTGTAATATGTGTCTATTGTAGTTTTAATATCAGAGTGCCCAACAAACTCTTTAACTATCTCTGCCGAAAATCCGTAGTTTACTAAGTTTGTAATGTAAGTATGCCTAAAGCTGTGGATACTAAAGCTGATATTTAAACGTTTAGATAACCTATCTGTGTAAACTTGCAATACGCCTCTTTTTACCTTAAAATTTTCATCAAAATCTTTTGTCCATTCGTATATTTGAAGACCTATTTCTATAGTTTTTTCTTTATTAAAACTTATTATAGGTGTAATACGTGGTTTATTCCTTTTTGTCATATTGGCATCTAGTCTTATCCACAGTATGTTGGATTTATCTAAAAAGAAGTTTTCTGGTTTTAATCGTTCAAACTCTATCAACCTTATACCGCTGTTTAGAAACAGATTGTATATTTTGTAATATTTCGTATTTTTAACCGCCTTAAGTATCTTTTCTATTTCAGACTCTAAAAGGGCTTTTGGAGGATATTTTTGTTTTTTCATGTTTAAGTCTTCTCTTACTTCGTCTATAGCTTTTAGCATATCATTGTAAATATCTTCGTTTAATATGTTTCTTCTGTAGGAAAACTTAAGATAATGCTTAAGAGCGCTTAGTATGGCTAACATAGTTTGAGGGGATAAAGAAGAATGGTCTACGAAATTATAAACATCTCTGGAGGATATGTATTTTAAATCTTCCTCTGTATCTAAGCTTTTAGAAATTACTGTTGAAAAAGTTTTTATATTGTTTATATAAGAATTTTTTGTGAAAGAGCTTCTAGTTCTCTCTAAATGTTTAATCCAAGCATCTATCGTCCTCATATATACTTACTTATAAATTCATCGGCTATGGCTATATTTTTTTTAACAGAGACTACAGATTTTCTCCATAGCTCTTTTTCGTAATCTGTCATCGGTACTTTTACTATTTTTTCCACACCTTCTTCGCTAAGCTTTACAGGAACACCAACACAAAGATTTTGAGCTTCATAATAATTTGAAGCTTCATCATCCAAAAGCACAGAGCAAGTAAGCACTCTTTTGGCGTTTAAAGCTATGGACTCTATCATTTCTACTACAGAGGCTGCAGGGGCGTGGTAGGCGGACGTCCCCATATAGTCTACAATCTCACCACCACCAAATCTAGTTCGTTCTACTAGCTCTTTTATTTTTTTATCGTCTATAAGCGTTGAAACAGGTATGCCTCCTACGTTTGAAACGCTTACTAAAGGTACCATTTCGTCTCCATGTCCACCTATCACATAAGCGTGAACATCTTTTGGGGATACGTTTAACTCAAGGGATATAAATGTTCTAAACCTTGAGGAATCAAGCACCCCAGCCATTCCTACAACTTTTTTCTTATCAAAACCGAGTAACTTATACACTGAATATGTCATTATATCCACTGGATTTGTAACGACTATTACTACCGAATTTTTCGCATATTTTTTAATCTGTGTTGCTATCGTATTCATAATAGAAATATTTATACCAAGAAGATCGTCTCTTGACATACCAGGTTTTCTTGGAAATCCTGCTGTTATTACCACTATGTCTGAACCTTCTAAGGCTTCATACCCGTTACCCTCTTGGTCTACTACAAAGCCTTGTATATCAGTATCTATTCCAAGGGCACAGGCCATTTGCAACATATCAAGTGCCTTGCCTTTTACATGGGCATAGAGTTTTTCGCCGTCTTTTTTTGGTAAATCAAACATGCGTATATTTACAGCACCTTTTAATACCAAAAGAGATGCTATGTGTTCTCCTACGTTTCCAGCACCTATTATAGAGACTGTTTTTTTGTGCCCCATGCTTTATCTCCTATTTTTTGATTTTATATATCTTAAAAGCCCACCACCCAAAAGTACTTCTTTTTGTTTAGGAGTTAGATTGTAAGTTACCTCTACTTCCTCTCCAGTAGTAAGATTTCTTACCTTAACAGGTTTATTTTCTTCTATAGATTTTCTTATATCTACTATCTCTATTTCATCGTTTAGAGAAAACTTGTCGTAATCATTTTTGTTTATAAACTCCAAAGGAGCTATGCCAAAGTTTATCAAGTTTGCATGATGTATTCTTGCAAAGGATTTTGCTATGACGGCTCTAACACCCAAAAACCTCGGAGCTAAAGCGGCGTGTTCTCTAGAAGAACCCTGTCCGTAATTTTCTCCACCTATTATGATACTATCGTATCCTTCTTCTTTGTTTTGTTTGGTGCGTTTTACAAAATCTGGGTCCACCAAGTAATAAACATATTCTGATATAGCGTAAATGTTTGAGCGAAGAGGTAGTATTTGAGCTCCGGCAGGCATTATATGGTCTGTGGTTATATTATCTGTAACCTTTATGGCTACCTTGGCTTTTACGTTGTCGTTGAAAGGATCAAAATCAGGCAAAGGTTTTATGTTGGGTCCTCTGTAAATCTCTACCTTTTTAGCCTCTTCTTCTGGCAGCGGTGGTATTATAGCCTCGTCTCCATAAGGAAATCTTTCTGGCATATCAACTTTTTTATATGGTATGTTTCTTTCTTTGGCAAGTTTTCTTGGGTCTTTTATAACTCCAGCTATAGCTGAAGCTGTACAAACTTCCGGAGAGGCCAAATATACTTGAGCATCCTTTGTACCAGAGCGTCCTTCAAAGTTTCTATTGAAGCTTCTAACAGAAACACCTTTTGAAGGTGGTGCATATCCCATACCTATACAAGGGCCGCATCCGCTTTCCAAAATCCTTGCACCAGCTTTTAAAAAGTCTAGTAGTATACCTGTCTCGGCGGCATACTCTAGAGCCTGCTTTGAACCCGGAGCTACAGCAAATATTGTATCATCGTTTACCTTTTGGCCTTTTAGCAACATAGAAGCTCTTGATAGATCCGCAAAAGACGAATTTGTGCATGAACCTATAGCCACTTGGTCTACAGGGATTCCTTCCACCTCGCTTACCTTTTTGACATTATCAGGAGAGTGTGGGCAAGCTATCAGCGGCTCTAATTCTGATAAATTTATAGTTATAACTTCATCATATTCTACATCCTTGTCGGCTAAAAGCTCAATAAAATCTGACTCTCTTCCTTGGGCTTTTAAAAATAACCTTGTTTGCTCATCCGATGGAAATATGGATGTAGTGGCGCCTAACTCTGCTCCCATATTTGTGATGGTGGCTCTTTCTGGGACTGTAAGCGTCTTCACGCCTTCACCGAAGTATTCAAATATCTTTCCTACGCCGCCTTTCACCGTCAGCCTTCTTAAAAGCTCTAAAATTATATCTTTCGCGCTTACCCACTCTTGCAATGAACCCAATAACTCCACACCTACTATTTTTGGCATTTTAAGAGTAAATGGTTCACCTGCAATGGCTGCTGCTACATCTAAGCCACCTGCTCCTATTGCTATCATGCCTACAGCACCACTGGTAGGGGTGTGAGAATCAGAACCTATGAGGGTTTTGCCTGGCTTGGCAAACCTTTCCAAGTGTACTTGATGACATATGCCGTTGCCGGGTTTTGACAAGTAAAGACCGTATCTTTTTGCTACGCTTATCAAATACTTATGGTCATCTGGATTTTTGAAGTCCGTTTGAAGCATGTTATGGTCTATATAGCTTACAGAAAGCTCTGTTTTTGCTCTGTCTACCCCCATTGCTTCAAACTGTAGATAAGCCATTGTGCCTGTGGCATCTTGGGTCAAAGTCTGGTCTATTTTTATGGCTATCTCTTCGCCGGGGATTAGTTTTCCACTTACTAAGTGATTTTCTAATATTTTATAAGCTACAGTACCTTTTGCCATATCTTAACTATATCCTCCTTAATCCATGTCTTCTTTGCTTAGCATATTTGATTTATCAGTGCTTACGTTGTTGTCTACATCAAAGAACCTTGAGCTAAGCTTTTCTATTACCTTTGGTAAAGTGGTATATTCCATTTCCTCACTGGGTAACCTGTGAGGTTCAAATATGCCTTGTCTTCTTAGTATGTTTGCAATGTCAGAAGCCACTTTCCTAGCGTGATCATAGGCTTTGTCTTTAAACATATCTCTTGGACCTATTAACATACCGTTTGCTATTTGAAAACCTGCTGCTATAACTCTTGGTGGTCCGTCAAACCTTGATGGTGTGGCGTCTTCAAAGCTAACTGGCATGATTGGTCCATTGTGAGAACCCCTCATCCAGCCTTCCACTATCCAAGGTCTAGCAAAAGGTTCTAAGGCTTCTCCTACCGCTGGGAAACCGCTTTGGGTACGCACTATCATAACTGGGTCATCTTTTCCTACGTATTGACCTGCTATCAAAGATAGTTTTTGTATAGATGCCACCGCTGCTATTTCGCCATCTATATTTCTGTGTACTTCTTTTACAACATATTTTGACGCTGAGCTAATGAGAGCTAAAAGGTCGTAAAGTTCTGAAGGTGTGTTTAGTTTTACAGCTTTTCCTGTATAAACATCTAATACTGTAAACGTAAAACCTTCATGCATCTTTGGGTCTATAACAAGACCTGCGGTGTTCATTGGGCTTGCAAACATTTCATAGAGAGCTAAGTTCCAAGCGCTAGGTGATGTTTTATCGGCAAAATAAACTATAACTGGTTCAGATGGTCTTTCCTCAAATTCCATCTCTGCTACGCCTGGTCCTAGACCTTTTATATTTCCACTAAAAGCGTCCGTTAACAAATCTTGACCTGCTCCGTAAAGCTTCAGCTTCTTTGCAACCTCTGTGCCTGCGCTAAAAGCATCCCAGGCTAGCTTATGTATTTTTTCACTATCGACACCATGCTGATGGGTCATTACAAGGGCTATATCGTCGCCGCAGGTGAGCACTTTAAAATCTATTATTAGGCTTCCGGCAAACTTTCTCACATAATCTTCTGTGGCTTTTACAACATCTGGATGGGTGCACGAATGACCCACATATCCTCCAATATCCGCTTTGATAACGCTTAATGTTATTTTCATAGATACCTCCTTAAAGGTTTATTAAATATATTTTAATATATTTTTCTTAATTTAATGATGGAATTTATTATAATAATTTTATATGAAAAACTTAAAATCTATATATAAAACCTATAAGTCATTGTTAGAACCTCATAAGCTACACGACAAGTTAGGCGATTTATTTGAATTCTTTGAGGATGCTATTATAGTATCTCTTACTTTGCTACTTTTCTACTTAAGTATATTGGCGATATTAGATATAGCACAAGATATGATATACGATAAATACTCTTTCTCTAAGATACTCCCAAAGTTTACGTACCTTTTTATATTGGCGGAGCTTTTTAGGCTTATGATAGTGTATCTAAAAGAAAGACGACTTGATACGGCTCTTATTATCAAAACTACTATTATAGCTGTATTGAGAGAGCTTCTTATAAGAGCACCTTACATGCATATAGACGATTATATCGGTATAAGTGTTTTGCTTGCTGTTTTAGCGCTTATGTATTATGTTCCTAAATATTTCTTTGTAAAGGATTTGAGAAAAGGGTATTATAAACGTTTGAAAGTTTATAAAAAAGGTAAAAAATACATTTTAAAACCAGAGCCTATAGAAGAAGGTTAACTTTAAAATTTACTGTTAGAGAACTCAGCTTTATAAATTTTATCGTTTTTGTCTACCCAGAAGTTTGCATAAAACTTTCTTTCTTCTACTTCAGGCGGAAAACAATCTATTGCACCAAAATAGTATGAATATCCTGTGCAGGTTGAGGGGTATACGTATCTTCTTACAAAGATATAGCTAAATATTCTAGACCCATCCTTTAGCTTGACAACGCTTGAAGGTGGGCCAAACTCTTCTATCAATGTGCTTAGATTTGCTCCTACCAAGGAATTTACTTTAGAAGATATATAGTAGCCATAATTGTTTGTGGCACTAGAGCAAGAACATAAGAGTATTGAAAAACCTATCAGTAAAGCCCAGGCGGTTCTATAAATTCCTCTTCTAACTCTCTTGAGCTTCTTGGTATCTTTATAGAGTTTAACCATTTATAAGTTAATATAAGCCAAAATGAAGCTATGACAATGTCTACTATTGGCATTGTTTTTGGGCTTGTAAGAAAAATACCACCAAAAACACCACCTAAGAAAGCTCCTACAAATTGATTCATGTTGTAAAATCCCATCGAAAGTCCTCTTAAATCTTTATGGGTCAATTTTGTTAAAAGAGACGGCATAATGGGTTCTAGCAAGAAAAATCCTATAAAGAAGAAAAGTATGAGAAGAGCACCTGCTATTATTCCTTTTAATACAAAAAATGATATAAAGCCCAATATTAGCATAAAGATAGCTGTTAGGAAAACTTCCTTCATTTTTGCCTTTCTTTCAGCTATTATAGTGGCTGGTACCATTATAACAAGGGCGACAAATACCGTAGGTAAATATACTATCCAATGATGAGATTTTGGAAAGTTGTGTTTTATGAAATAAATTGGCACTACTGTAAAAATAGATACTAAAAAGTAATGAGCTATTGTTACAGATGTGTTTAGCATAATTTGATTTTTATCCTTCATGAGAGTTATGATATTTTTTAATGAAGGGTGTATCTCTCTATCTTTTGCGTGGATTTTTGGTTCTTTTATGAAAAGCAGGATATAAAGCATAGCTATAAAGGATAGTATACCTGTAATATAAAACATCATAGGTACACCGAGATAATGAGCCATAATAGGTGCTACTACTATAGAAAAAGCGAAGACCATACCTATGGCTGCACCTATATGGGCAAAAGCTTGAGTTCTTACCTCTTCTCTTGTGAGGTCTGCAGCTAAAGAAGAAAGCGCTGAAGAAACGGCGCCAAAACCTTGAAGAAATCTAGCTAAAACAAGTTCTATGGCAGTATGTGCAAAGCCAGCCCAAAAGCTACCAAGCACGTAAGTTAGCATACCTATAGTAATTATTGGCTTTCTTCCATACTTATCAGATAAGTATCCAAAAGGGATTTGCAAAAAAGCCTGAGCAAAACCGTAAGTTCCGAAAGCTAATCCTACAAGCATAGGGGTAGAACCTGGTAAAGATTTAGCGTAAGGGGATAACACCGGTAAAAGTAAGAAAAGCCCAAGCATCCTAACGGATATGGCGAAAGTTATGCCTAAAACCGATTTTCTCTCTTCTTTAGTAAACCCTTTCATATTCAATATTATATATTTAGAATATAAAAAATTTATAATAAGTGATAGGGCTCATCTACTGATAAAAACTTTTGCAAACTTTTTTATTTTATGTTATTATAAATAATACAATGTGTTAAGGTGAGTAGCTCAGTGGGAGAGCGACGCCCTTACAAGGCGTAGGTCGCAGGTTCGACCCCTGTCTCACCTATTTTAACTAATACAAGAAGGGGAAAATTATGGAAGTAAGAAAAGCCGTAATTCCAGCCGCTGGGTGGGGCACAAGATTTTTACCAGCCACTAAGGCTATGCCCAAAGAGATGTTCCCTATAATAGACAAACCCGTTATTCAGTTTATAGTTGAAGAGCTTTTGATAAGTGATATAGAAAATATAATATTTGTAACCGGAAGACACAAAAGACCTTTAGAGCATCATTTTGATGTAAATACAGATTTAGAGATCTTTTTAGAAAAGAACAACAAAAAAGAGCTTTTAGAGAATATAAAAACGGTATCACATCTTATAAATCCTATATACATAAGGCAAAAAGAGCAACTTGGCCTTGGGCATGCGGTATTGACAGCTGAGCCTGCGGTGGGCGCTGAGCCGTTTGTGGTATCCCTTGGTGATATAGTTATTCAAACGGATGTCAATATAATTTCAGAGATGAAGAATCTTTACAAAAAGTTTGGTAAAAGCATAGTGGCGGTGTATGAGGTGCCAAAAAACGAGGTCAATAAATACGGTATAGTTTCTGGTAAAGAAATTGAGGACGATATATTTCTAATAGAAAATATGGTGGAGAAACCGGATGTAGAGTCAGCTCCGTCAAATTTGGCTATACTTGGAAGGTATCTATTTACACCTACTATATTTGAAAAGCTAAAAAATACAAAACCAGGCAAGGGCGGCGAGATACAGCTAACGGATGCTATGAAAATGCTTTTGGAGGAAGAGGCTGTTTATGCCTATAAGATAAAGGCAAAAGTATATGATACAGGCAATAAATTAGACTATTTAAAAACGATAGTAGAATTTGCTTTACAAAAAGAAGATTTGAAAGAAGAGTTTTTTAGCTTTTTGAAAGATGTAGTGCAAAATGGCCTATTATAAATACAACTACGATATAAGTCTTCTTACAGAGGAAGATTTATATCTTTTCAACGAGGGGACCCACTATCATCTTTATGAAAAACTGGGTGCTCACGTATTGAAGGATGGGGTTTATTTTGCAGTATGGGCTCCAAACGCAAGGGAAGTTTATGTAGAAGGGAGTTTCAATTTTTGGAACAAGAAAGAATATCCTTTAAGGCCAAAAGGTAGCTCTGGAATATGGGAGATTTTTATAGAAGGTTTGAGAGCTTTTGAATTATACAAATATTTTATAGTTTCAAATTTTGGTTATGAAGTGGAAAAGCTAGACCCATTTGCCTTTTATACAGAGATACCTCCAAAAAGCGCTGGTATAATCTATGATTTGTCTAATTATCGATGGCAAGACGATGGTTGGCTTTTAAAAAGAAAAAACGCCAATCACTATCATGAACCTATAAATATATACGAAGTGCATATAGGCTCTTGGAAAAGGACTTTAGAGAATAATTTTCTATCCTATAAAGATATAGCACATCAACTTGTAGAGTATGTCAAAAACATGGGTTTTACTCACGTGGAATTTTTACCTATTATGGAGCATCCATTTTACGGGTCGTGGGGATATCAAACGCTTTCTTACTTTGCTCCTACATCACGCTACGGGGAACCTAAAGACTTTATGTATCTTATAGACTTGCTGCATCAGAACGATATAGGGGTTATACTCGACTGGGTACCTTCACATTTTGCTACAGATGATTACGGCCTTTCCTTTTTTGATGGGACCCATCTTTACGAGCATATGGATAGAAGAAAAGGTTATCACCCTGATTGGGGAAGTTTCATATTTAACTATGGAAGACACGAAGTAAGGTCATTTTTGATAAGCAGTGCAAACTTCTGGTTTGATAAATACCATGCTGATGGTATAAGAGTAGATGCTGTGGCTTCAATGCTTTATTTAGATTATTCTAGAAAAGAGGGAGAGTGGGAGCCAAACATCTATGGTGGCAAAGAGAACTTGGAAGCCATAGATTTTATAAGAAAGCTGAACGAAGCGGTTTATCACTTTAACCCTGGTATATTTACCGTTGCTGAAGAATCCACTGCTTGGCCTATGGTTACTAAACCCACTTATTTAGGAGGGCTTGGTTTTGGATTTAAGTGGGATATGGGTTGGATGCACGATACTTTAAGATACTTCTCTAAAGACCCTATACATAGAAAATACCATCAACAGGATATAACTTTTAGAATGCTTTACGCTTTTAATGAAAATTTCATATTGCCACTTTCTCATGATGAGGTGGTGCACGGCAAAGGCTCTTTGATAAATAAGATGCCTGGGGATTACTGGCAAAAGTTTGCAAACTTAAGACTTTTGCTATCTTATATGTACGCTAGTCCAGGCAAGAAGCTTCTTTTTATGGGCGATGAGTTTGGTCAATTTGATGAATGGAATCACGATAAAAGTTTAGATTGGCATCTTCTAGAGTTTGACTCTCATAAAGGTGTGCAAAGTTTGGTGAGGGATCTAAATAGACTTTACAAAAGCGAAAGGGCTTTACATGAATTAGACCATGACCCTGCTGGTTTTGAATGGATAGATTTTCAAGATGTAGAGCAATCTATATTTTCTTTCTTAAGAAAAGCCAAAAACGGTGATTTTATACTTTGTATATTCAACGCTACACCGGTGGTTAGATATAACTATAAAGTAGGTGTTCCAAAAGAAGGACTTTATAAAGAAATATTAAATTCGGATTCTATTTATTATTGGGGTTCAAACGTAGGAAATGGACATGTTGTAGAGGCTAAAAAAGAGCGCTGGCATAAGTTTGATTTTTGTGTAGAGCTTACACTTCCACCCTTAGGGGCTTTATTCTTAAAACTAGCTTAATTTTATATCTATTTTATAATGGTACTTTAAAATATTTTACATGAGCAACTTAGGATTTCTTCATTTTGAAGGGTTGGGGGCTGTTGTGCTTGTTGTAATAGTAGTTGCTATAACTGGAGCTCTTGTTTTGGCTCAAAAACTAGATAAAAATGAAGAAGAGGATGTAGACTAACTAATTTAACAAAGCATCTACAAAAGTTTCTGGCTCAAAGGGGTCTAAATCTTCTATCCTTTCACCATCGGCGGTTATATATATAGGAAGTCCCAGATCTTTACAAATAGATACAACGCTACCACCTTTTGATGTGCCGTCTAACTTTGTTATGATAAGACCGTTTATATCTACGGCTTCTTTGAATATTTTTGCCTGAGATATAGAGTTTTGACCTATGGTGGAGTCTAATACCAACATGACTTTGTGAGGGGCTTTTTCATAGGCTTTTTGAATGGATTTTTTAATTTTTCTAAGTTCGTTTATGAGAGGTTCTTTGGTATGAAGCCTACCTGCAGTATCTATAATTACAACATCGTAATTTTCTTCTACGCCCTTTTTAACTGCTTCAAAAGCTACTGAAGCTGGGTCCGCTCCTTCGTGTTTTTTGACTATATCGACATTGGCTCTTTGGGCCCACACTTCTAACTGTTCTATGGCGGCCGCTCTAAAAGTATCTGCTGCACCTAAAAGCACTTTTTTGTTTTGGGCTTTATATATACTTGCAAGTTTTCCTATTGTAGTGGTTTTGCCAGAGCCATTTACTCCTAAAAATAGTATTACAAAAGGTTTTTCTTTTTGGTTTAAAAGCTCAAAAAATAGCTCTTTGTTTCCACAGTTTTTAACAATATTTAAAAGCTCATGTTTTAGAAGAGGTTTTAGCTCTTCGGCAGTTTGGAGATTTCTTTTTATAGCCTCTTTTTTAAGATTTTCTATAATGCTTAAAACAAGCTTTACGTTTATATCTGCTCTTATAAGCTTTTCTTCTAACTCTTCAAAGAGCTCTTCATCTATCTTCCTGTTTATAAATATTGTATTTAAGAGTATAGCGTCTTTTGTTTTTTGTAGTGTTTTACTTATTTTTTCAAAAAAACTTTCTTTTGGTATGTCTACTATGCCCAATATTTTCTTTAAATCAAAAATTACATCTTCTACTTCTTTCTTTTTATCGTAAGGGACTATCTGATAAGCTCTGTTTATGATCTCTAAAGCTTTTTGATAATCACCGATGTGTTTATAAAGAAGACCAGCTTTGTAAAGACTGTTAAAATCTCCGATTTTTAGGTATTCTTCAATGGCTTTTGTGATGTATCCAGACTCTTCGTAAACTAAAGCTCTTTCTGGTGCTGTACCTACATCCTTATATCTATCTAAAAGTGTGTATGCTTTGTAATATTCTTTTTTATTTAAATAAAGCTCAAAAAGTATCTTCCTAAGTTCTTCATTATCCTTAAATTTTTCCAATATGCTTTCGGCTTTTGACGTTTTACCTTCTCTTATTAATGCTAGTATGGCTTCCTTAGAGCCTTCTTCTGCCTTTTTCTCTGTATCTGATTTTTTCCAGAAAAACATAATATTATTATACTAAAATCCTACGTTTTAGTGGCTGCTTCTGTTTTAACTATAAGCTATAGCCCTACTCATTGGGAAGACCTATCTGCTAATTTGTCGTATACTATAGCAATCGTCAAGAAAAACATGGCAAACTTTCATCGCCATATCTTCCCAAAGCCCCACTTGACCAGCACCGTTTACCACCAATATTTTAACGCCAGGCTTGGCTAGTTACAACTCTTGGGTATTTACCTAGTGGAACAAGCGCTTTTGACCTTACAGGACCTCAAGGTATGATACTGTCCTCCGTCAAATACTCAATCTGTAGCTATGTGTACTCCAGCTACAAGTCTGCCACGATTAAGCGGTATATCACAACCGTTTTCTCCATAATAATGTTTTTTTAGACCAAGGGCTTTGCGCCCTTTAGACCGTGGCAGACTTGTAGGCCGTGGCAGACTTGTTAACCGTGGCAGACTTGTTAACCGTGGTAGACTTGTAGACCGTGGCAGACTTGTGGTTTTACATAATCTCTGGGGCTTTTATATTTAAGATATCGAATATAATATCAAAGATCTTTTGGGTGGCGTAAACTAAGGATATACGTTTTTTTGTAGTAGTCTCATCTTGAGTTATAACTTTATGAGTGTTGTAAAACTTATGGAAGCTTCTTGCTATATCAAGAGATAGTTTCACTACAAGGCTTGGGTCTTTTTTTATAATTCCGTCAAAAAGCATATCTTTTGAAGAAAGTATTTGCTTGATGAGGTCAATTTCCTCTTCTTCGTAAGTGTAGTTATCTTTGTAAAAGCCAAATACAAAAGGTTCTTTTAACTGTCTTTTTATACCCATGGTCCTTGCATAGGCATATTGCACGTAAAATACTGGATTTTCTGAGTTTTGAGCTTTTACCAAGTTTATATCTATATCAAGAGGGGTATCAGCTTTTTTTGTCAAAAACATAAACCTTAGATTATCGGCACCGAGATCTTCTATTACTTCTTGCAATTCTACCATCTCGCCAGTTCTTTTTGACATTCTTACCTCTTGTCCATCTTTAAAGAGTCTTACAATTTGAAAAAGCTCTACACTAAGCCAATCCGATGGTATACCCAATACCTCTAAAGCGGATTTTAGCCTCGGTATATAACCATGATGGTCGGCTCCCCACAGGTCTATGGCTTTTTTGTAGCCCCTTTCGTATTTGTTTAAATGGTAAGCTATGTCAGATGCAAAGTATGTGTAAGACCCGTCACTTTTTCTTAGGACTCTGTCTTTGTCTTCGCCTTTTGATTTAAACCAAATAGCACCTTCTTTTTCTTCTATGGCGTTTTTTTGTTCTAAAAGCTTTAAAACTCTGCCAACATCATCTTTTAACGTCCTTTCACTAAAATATGTATCAAACTCTATATTTAGAAGTTTTAAAGTGTTTTTAATATCTTCCATCATTTTTGAAATGGCAAAATCTTTTAACTCTTCAAAGTTTATATTTTCTTCTGAAGGATGGCTTTTTAAAAACTCTTCTGCTAAATCTTTTACATAGTCTCCTTTGTATCCATCTTGTGGAAAAGGATATTTATCTTTGTTTATATAATGGAGTATACTTTTTGTAAGTAAGTTTACTTGATTGCCGGCATCGTTTATATAGTATTCTCTATCTACTTTTATATCAAAAAATCTAAAAAGCCTATAAAGAACATCTCCTATGACAGCGCCTCTTCCATGCCCAAGATGTAGTGGGCCTGTGGGGTTTGCACTTACATACTCTAGGTTTATCTTATCTTCTTTTTTAATACCAAAAGCCTCAAAGATTACATCATCTTTAAGATAGTCTATAGGATTTTCTAAAAAATCAAACAAAAGCTTTTCATAAAAACTATGAGATAGCTTCATATTTACAAAGCCATTTAAAGCTTCCACCTTTTCAAAGTAAGGTAAAGATTTTAGATTGTCCACAATGCTAATAGCTATATCTTGAGGCTTTTGTTTTAAAGGTTTTGATAATAAAAAAGCTATGTTTGAAGCAAAATCTCCGTAAGATTCTTCTTTTGGAAGCTGTATTTGAGGGTTTGTGTCAATACCGTATATATTTTTAATAGATTCTTTTACTATATTTTTGATAACTTCTTTCATATAATTCTCCTTAGGAAGGTCTTATGACTGCTAAAAATATTACACAGATACCAGCTATTATCAAAAACGGCGAAACGATTTTTATAAACTTTCCATAAGCTTTTATATCGTTTTTAACGTGTATAAAATATACGTTTAGAGCTTCCATTGGTAAGAAAAACCCAAAGACGATAGGAAGTTTCATCATAAGCCAAGGTATAGGCTTAAATCCAAGCATAGAATACATACCTATGCCAAAAAATATTATCAAGAAAAAGGCGAAGAGTTCTAAGTTTACAAGCTTTTTATAAAATTTCCACATATAATCGTAATCACACTTTATACCTTTTTCATAGGCTACAATGGTAAAAAGTCCCAACGACGAAGAGGCTCCAGCCCACAATATAATAGACATAATGTGGAGAGCTTTTAAAATAAGAAATATCATATCAACTCCTTTGGAAACGGTTCCAAGTAGGCTTGTTTTAGTATATAATCCTCATCAAATCTTATAGCAAAAGCTTTTAACATATAAAGAGGTACAAACAAATCTACCTTGTCTTCTTTGAAAAGCTTCAACACTTCCATAAAATGACGCCTTTCGGCATTGCTTATCTTTCTTGAAAAGTATCCAAAAATATGCTCTAAGACGTTTATATGGCTTATTTTTCTCTTTTTTGAGTTTAGCGCTTTTAAAAAGTGCTTCTTGTAAGTATCTTTTACAACGTCAAAATCTTCGTTTCTAGAAGATGCCACAAGCTTACCTAAAAATCTCATAATATTTTGATTGTAATACATCAACGTAAACTTATACCTTGTGTGAAAGTCTATAAGCTCGCTATAATCTTTCATATTTTTAAAGGTATTTTTCAAATCCGATATGGCAAATATCTTCATCAAAAAGTCGTATTTTATATTTTCATCCAAAAGCCTTTTTTCTTCTTCTATGGGATAATCTGGAAAAGCTTCTAATAGTTCTTTGGCAAAAAACCCAGGGCCTTTGCCTAAGCTTTGACCGTTTTCATGAAAATATTTTGCGCTGTAAACCCCGCAAGAAGGGGATTTTGATTTTAAAATAGCGCCGTCTATATCTAAATCTTTTACAAAGTTTTTGGAAAATTCTATCATCTTTTGACTAATGTCTAATCCAGTGGAAGGTTGTATGAGCCTTAAGCTATCGCCTTTTTTTTGTATTAGGATTGGGTCTCTTGGTATACCAAGGCCTATTGCTACTTCTGGACATACTTTTATTACATTTACAAAGTTTGATAGGCTTTTAACAAAATCATCGCTTATAAAAGCACCGTTGTATCTACAAGCTTCAAAAAAGCAAGAGCTTACGAGTATATTAGGTTTTACCAACAGCTTCATCCAAAGCGTTTAAAAATATGTCTATACGATTTTCTATTTTGTCCTTTTCTTTTTCTTCTTTGAAATGTTCTAAAGCTTTTTGTTTTAAAGCGTTTTTGTCTATAGATTTTTTACCTTTAAGCTCTTCACATAGAAAATCCGATACTGCTAAGAGCTTTTTACAGCGCTTTGTAGCTTTGAATTTGCAGTCTACTATGGTATCGTTTTCTTTTTTTATAAAAAGCTCAAGACGATGGCACCCCTCTTTACAAAGCCCGTGCATCAAGCCTTCTAAGTTTTCTGAAACTTCGTTTTTAAGACCAACCTTTAAATATTCATCCACCTTCATTTATTATCACCTCTGCTATTTGGATTGCATTTGTAGCCGCACCTTTTCTTATGTTATCTGCCACTACCCACATGCTTATGCCGTTGTCAAAGGCTCTATCTTTTCTTATCCTTCCTACAAATACCTCATCTCTACCTTCCACTACTATAGGTATCGGATACACAGATTCATGTGGCTCATCCATAAGTATAACACTTGGGGCTTTTCTTAAAAGCTCCTTTATTTTTTGAATATCAACTTCTTTTTTTAACTCTAAGCTTATGGCCTCGGAATGCCCATAAAAAACAGGTACTCTAACTGTAGTGGCCGATACTCTTATGTCGTTGTCATGAAGCATTTTTCTTGTTTCGTTTAACATCTTGGTTTCTTCTTTGGTATAACCATCTTCCAAAAATACGTCTATCTGAGGTATCACGTTAAAAGCTATTCTTTTTGGCAACACGTGGTTTGGTTCTATCCTTTTCTTTTGGCACCAGTTTTCCGTTTGGGTTTTTAGCTCTTCTATAGCTTTAGCCCCTGCCCCTGATACCGCTTGGTAGGTAGATACTATAATCTTAGATATACCAAACTCATCGTATATAGGCTTTATAGCTACAAGCATCTGAATAGTGGAACAGTTTGGATTTGCTATGATACCTTTGTGTTTTTTTATATCCTCTTTGTTTACCTCTGGGACTACCAAAGGGACGTCTTCATCCATTCTCCAAGCAGAAGAGTTATCTATAACTATAGCACCGTCTTTTGCAAACTTCGGAGCCCATTCTTTGCTTACGGTAGAACCGGCCGAGAAAAGCGCTATATCTATACCTTTAAAAGAATCTTGCTTTTCTAAGGCCTCAACTTTGTATTCATGACCTTTGAAGGTTATAGTCTTGCCTTCTGATTTTGAAGAGGCAAAAAGCCTAAGCTCTTTTACGGGAAAGTTTCTTTCTTCCAAAACCTTTAAAAATGCCCTTCCTACTTCACCAGTAGCTCCTACTATCGCAACATTTACCATATAGATAAGTATTATAATAAATTAAAAGCCATTCTGCAACGGATTTTCTGTATAATATACTTATATGGAAACTAAAGATGTGTTGAAGTATCTTTGGAAAGGATTTTCTTATCTTATAGTGGCCTACGGATACTATCTTTTTTATATATTTTGCCTTGATACATTTTATAGGTTTTACAGTTATAACAAATCCCAATATTTTGCAGGATTTGTAACGCTTATAGCCATAAGTATAGGCTTTGGTATTTGGTTTTTAGGAAAGAAAAAAGAAACATGAGATTTTTTGTAGGAATATTTACCACCAAAAAACTAGAAGAGCATATAAATAGGTTAAAAGACGAGATATCAGATGCCATATTGGGAAAATGGGTGGAACCTCAAAACCTTCATATTACTTTGCAGTTTGTAGGCAACGTGGAAGAATCAAAGAGGATAAATCTTCTTTACAATCTCGAAGAGATATCAAAAAACTTTTCACCTTTTACAGTAGCTTATACAGGTGTGGGGGCTTTTCCCAATACAAGCAAGCCTCGTATACTTTGGATAGGCATCTCAAAAGGGGCAAACAGTTTAAAGATATTGGCAAACAAGATAATAAAAGCCAACGCTAAAAGTGGCATAGAACCAGAATCAAAACCCTTTTATCCGCACGTAAGCATATGCAGAATAAACGAAATAACCTCAAACAAAATATACCCATTTATGAGAAAGCACAAAGATATCTTTTTTTTAGAAGAAGATATTACAAAAATAGCCCTTATCAAAAGCTCGTTGACAAGTGTAGGACCTATATACACCATAGTAGAAGAATTTTATTTGAAAGGGAGCGATGTTAAGACATGAGCACTTACAAAGAAGCTGGTGTAGATATAGAAAAAGCGGACCGTTTTGTAGGCTTTTTGAAAGAGAGACTTTCTAATCTCAATAAAAACCTAAAACAAGCGCTTCCTTTTGGTGCTTTTGCGGCAGGTTTTTTGGTGGAAGATTGCGATTTGGTGATTACATCTACTACAGATGGAGTTGGCACAAAGCTAAAGATAGCCCAAAGCGTTAATGTACACAACACCGTTGGTATAGACTTGGTGGCTATGAACGTAAACGATATCATAACCACTGGCTCAACGCCGAAGGCTTTTTTGGATTATATAGCTATAGGAAAGATAGAGGACAACCTAATAAATTCTTTGATAGAAGGTATTATTAGAGGTTGTGAAGAAGCAAATACTCCTCTTGTGGGCGGCGAAACGGCAGAAATGCCTTCTTTTTACAAAGAGGGTGAATATGACTTAGCTGGGTTTTGCATAGGCATCTGCAAGAAAGATGAAATTGTTACAGGACAAGATTTAAAAGAAGGTGATGTTATAGTTGCCGTACCGTCGTCTGGATTTCACAGCAACGGTTTTTCTCTTGTAAGGTATGTTTTAGAAAAGCAAAATCTTACATACCATACATACATAGACGAATTTGGTAAAGAGCTTTGGGAAATATTGCTAACGCCCACAAGAATATACGTAAAAGATGTTTTGGAGCTTAAAAGTAAAATAAAGATAAAAGGCATGGCTCATATAACGGGGGGCGGAATACCAGGTAATTTACCAAGAGTCATACCAGATGGACTAAAAGCGATTATATATAGCTATGATATACCAGATTTATTTTTATGGTTTCAAAAGCTTGGAAACATAGATAAAAAAGAAATGTACAAAACTTTCAACATGGGTATAGGTTTTATGATTGTTGTTGAAGAAAAAGATAGAGATCTTGCTCTAAAAACTATAAAGGATGCCTTCGTTGTAGGGCATATAGAACAGTCAAAAGATAGCGGTAAGATTGTTTTAAATGACGTATAGTCATAAAAATTGAGTATAGTCATAACTAATCAAAAATTAATACATACATTAATATTATCAACTTAAAGGAGGTTGCATTTATGTTTGAATATAGTGATGTAGTTTTGGATCACTTCCTTAACCCAAGAAACGTCGGGGTTTTGGAAGACGCCAACGGTGTAGGCCAATGTGGTAATCCTGCTTGTGGAGACGCTATGCTTTTTACCATAAAGGTAAACCCTCAAAATGATGTTATAGAAGACGTAAGGTTTAAGACATTCGGATGTGGTTCTGCCATAGCAGTCTCTTCTATGCTTACAGAGATGATAAAAGGAAAAGATATAAATTACGCTTTAAATCTAACTTACAAAGATATATTTGACCAGCTTGGTGGATTACCACCTCAAAAGATACACTGCACAAACTTAGGCCTCGAAACACTTCACGTGGCTATAAGAGATTACCTTATGAAGCAAGGTAGATTGGAAGAAGCTAATGCTATACCTACTTGCTTTGAGGAGTCTGAGGAAGAAGAAAGCCAAGAGTTTGGATTTTTAGCTACATAATATGACTTATAAACCAAAAGCTTTGATACTATTTTCTGGCGGGCTGGACAGCCAGCTCGCTGCTCTAAATATATCTAAAGTTCAAGGTATAGAGGTTAAACTTATACATTTTTATACTGGTTTTTGTATAACAGAGCACAAAAGAAGGCTTGGTATACCAAACAAAGATGGTAAAATACCTCAAAATCCAGCTTTAAAAGCTGCTGCTAATCTTCAACTTCCTATAGAAATAATAGATATATCAAAAGAGTATATAAACGTAATATTAAATCCAAAATTTGGCTATGGTAAAAACGTCAATCCTTGTTTGGATTGTAGAATTTTCATGCTTTTAAAATTAAAAGAAATAATGGAAAAAGAAAATTACGATTTTATAGCCACCGGCGAAGTACTGGGCCAAAGACCTATGTCCCAGACAAAAGATAAACTTTTTATAGTAGAAAAAGAAACAGGTCTTAAAGGCTTTATTGTAAGACCGTTGTCTGGCAAGCTTTTGCCTAAAACTATACCTGAGGAAAAAGGTCTAATAAAAAGAGAACTCATGTGGGATATATCAGGGCGCTCTAGGACAAAACAGATAAATCTGGCAAAATTATACAATGTAGAATACGAACAACCGTCTGGTGGATGCTGTTATCTTACGGATGAGCACTTTGCTGTAAAGTTTAAAGAAGAAATAAGCTTTAAAAAATCTTTAAATTGGGACGATTTAAGCCTCATGACGGTAGGAAGACATCTCAGATTGCCAAATGGCACAAAAATGATAATTTCAAGAAACGAAGGTGAGACAAGATTTTTGAGTGGGTTTAAAAATAGGTTTGACTATGCTTATGTAGAGGGTAAAGCTTTGGCTATAATTAAAGATTTTCATATAGATGATATGCCATACATAGGCGGTATAGTAGCAAGGTATTCTGGTAACAAACAAACGTATGTAAGTATTCATATAAAAGACAATATGATAAATCAACTTGCAGAACCTTTAGAAGATGATATAATAGATTCTTTCAAGATAGGAGTAGAAAGCTATGCTAGAGGACATTAAGGCAGATATAGAGCACAACGTGTGCGGTACTTATTGTCCTATACCCATATCAGAGCTAAGCAATCAAATAAAACAGATGCAGATAGGTCAAATAATTGAGCTTATAGCTGATGATCCAGGGGTAGTAGAAGACGTACCTGCTTGGTGTAAAGCCACGGGACAAGAGTTTTTAGGAATTTACGAAGAAGATGGCGAGTTTCATGCTTTTGTAAAGAAGATTAAAGATTAGGAGGTTCTATGCAAAATCTAAGATTAAGCATGGACATGGTATTGGTAGAACTTTTTGAGATAGTGCCAGAAAGCAGAAATCTTTTAATGGATTATGGTTTAAAAAAACTCATAGAAGAGGATGTTTTAGATGTATTGGGGGATAAACTTTCTGTAAATGGACTATTTAGAATATCAAGGGTACCAGAAGAAGAAAAATTTGAAGTTTGGAATAAAATAGTTTCTTTGGCTTCTTAAGGAGTGCGCCTATGGAAGATAAGCTACAGGAAGTAGAAAGGATTTTAAAGATGATAAGACCGGCCTTAGATGCCCACCACGGCAATTTGAAACTAGTGGATGTTAAAGACAACGTGGTTTATCTTCAGTTTGAAGGTGGATGCTCAGATTGTCCAGTGGTGGATATGTCTATAAAAAACGTTATAGATACATCTATTAAGGGCAACCTTAGATGGGTTAAGAAGGTAGAAATTTTATATCCTAAAATAAATATAAACCATTAATAATAGCCGTTTATTAAGAAATATACAGGCAAATTAATTGTTATTTTTTTTGGTGGTTTTCTAAAAGGCGATAGTTCGTATATAATTTTTGGTGCGCTTTCATCTAAAATTTTATAACCGCTCGATTGCACAACTTTCAAAGAAGACTTATCTATCGTTCCATCTTTGTTTATCGTGACCCTTACCACTACCTCACCTTTTATACCAAGCCTTTTAGCCTCTTTAGGATATAAATCTCTTTCTCTAGCTTGTTTATTTAGATATCTTATAAGCCAGCTAAGATACTGATAGACGCTTTCTTCTTTTTTTACAAACTGTTTTATGTTTAAATTTAGATTTGCTTTAGCGTTGTAGTGTTTTTGTCCTTCTTTTGCTATGGGAGTAGAAGGTAAAGATGCTTTTGTGTTTGGTTTGGAAGATGGTGTCGATGAAGAAGCTGTTGACTTTGATTCGCTGTGTGGTTTGTAACTACTTTTTGGTAAAGAGTTTAAGATGTGGGAAGGAAGCGCTTCGTATTTTTGAGTAGAAGGTCTATTAACATGGTTATGAGTTGATAGTTTTGTTGATGGTTTTGAAATGCGATGAGGCTTTGAAGGTTTTTGTAAAGGGATTGGTGGCATCGGGATAGCAGGTGGGACTATAGCTTTGTTTGGAATTCCCTTTTGCACCATAGTTATCTCTATTGGTTTGTTTTTCTTTGGTTTTTTGGTTTTTATATGTATAAATGCTATTAAAAGCCAAATATGTAAAAGCAAAGATATCAAAATACCTAAAATAAAGTATTCTTTTTGACGATTTTTAAGGCGCGGTGTCATTCTTTTTTAGTTTCTATCATGTACTTATTTATACCAAGCTCTCTACAGGCATCTATAACACTTACTACGTTTTGAAAAGGCGTGTCTTTGGAAGCCTGCAATACTATAGTAGATTCTTTGTTGGCTACTTTTGACAGGGCGTCTTCTAGTTTACCAGTTATAACTTGATTGTTTATCAATATTGTACCGTCTTTTTTTATGGCAACTACTACAGGTTTTGTAGATACAGTGGTTCTTTCTGATGTTTTGGCTTTTGGAAGGTTTACTGGAATCTTTCCTTCCACCATAAAAGTGGCAGTAGCCATAAATATTATAAGTATTACAAGTACTATATCCACAAAAGGGGTCATGTTTATTTCAGATATTTCTTTATCTTGGTCAAATTCTTTCATGGATTTTCCCTTTGCTTTCATGTAGTAAAAGTAGATACTTCATTTTTCTAACAAAGTAGTTGTAAGCTATAACAGAAGGAATTGCCACAAAAAGCCCCATAGCCGTTGATACCAAAGCCTGAGAAATACCTTCCATCACCACTTTTACACCGAATTGAGAAGAATTTCCCAAATCGTTGAAGGCCTTTATAACCCCAAGTACTGTTCCAAAAAGCCCTATAAAAGGAGCATTGTTGCCAAAAGTGGCCAATATACCTAACCTTTTGTCTAAAGCAATTCTTAACTCAAGCTCTTTGAAAAGCTCAAGCCTCTTGCTTATGTACCTGTAAGTTAAAAACCTCTCTATCATAACAGCTACAGAAAAAATGCTCATCACTATGAGAAGATACAATACTGGGTCTCCACCTATGAGGGCTAGTTTTAGTAAAAACTTTGTAATCATAGCATTTATTATAAATTAAAATAATCCATTTATGTTATAATACTTCTATGAATTTTGTAAGATTAAGACTGATATACCCAGAAAGCGTAGCCAAAGAGCCTATTATATGCAACATATGTAAAAACTTTAACATCATAGTAAACATCAAAATGGCGAAGGTTACTCAAGATAGCGCTATCCTAAACATAGAAATAGATGGAGAAATAGACGAAATAGAGAAAGCCATGAAATTTATGCAAGAAAAAGGCATAGACGTCCAACCTATAGAGGGGCAGATATTTACAGAGTAATCTTTGATATAATTATTTTGTGCAACTTATAATATCCTTAATTGTTGTTTTGTTTTTAAGTATTGGAGCTTTTTTTATATACGAAAAAGAGCATGTTCATCAAAAAGAGACAAGTTCTCCCCAGATATTAAAACAGATAAACCTTAGAATATACACAAGCAAGCAAGATGCTTGGGATATAACAGGTGATTTGCTGGTAATGAATGGTCAATATATAACACTAAAAGACATAAAAGCCATAAACCCCCCTTATGAAATATTGGCAAAAGAAGGAGTTTTAAATAGAGATTCAGGGATAGGTTATTTAAAAAAGGATGTGGTGTTCTCAAAGAAAGGTAAAAATGGACACGAGGATAAAATATATACCCAGTATACAAATATAGATTTAAAAAACTCTCACTTTTGGGCTAACAACAATATTATAATCTCTACTTCTAACTTTACCTCTTACGGTAAATCTTTTGATATAAATTTAAGACCATCTTTACATATCATAGTTTATAATATTAAAAGCTATGAAAAATAAAAAATTAGTTTATATTATTTTATTATTAACTTTATCGTTTTTAGCTTTTAGCAAAGAAAACAACAATATAACCTCTGCAAACTCAAATAATTCAAACAAACCTATTTACATAGAAGCAAACAAGATGGATTACAACAACAATGTAATCACATATACTGGCAACGTAGTAGCTACTAGAGGCAACGGTAAACTAACCTGTCAAAAGCTTACGATAATTCTTGATAAAAATAAAAAGATTGAAAAGGTGATAGCTACTGGAAATCCGGTGTATAAAGAGCCAAATAAACTTGTAAAAGGAGATATTATTGAGTACGATGTCCCCCAAGATATTATTGTAGTTACTGGTAATGCATATCTACAAAATAAAGGCAACACTGTGCAAGGAGATAAAATAGTGTATTATAAAAAGCTAAATAAAGCTATAGTCACTGGAAAAAGAGTACAATCGATATTTATACCAAACAACAAAGGAGCAAAACCTTGAGCATAATACATGCTATAATCCTTGGTATTGTAGAAGGAGTTTTGGAATTTTTGCCAGTGTCGGCTGCTGGTCATCTTACGCTGGTAGGAAAACTTCTTGGTATCAATACCGAAAACTCTGCTTTTAAAATATATGAAATATTTATGCAGATAGGTGCCGTGATAGCGGTAATAATACTTTATTCAAAAAGGCTTGTGGTAGATAAAAAAATATGGCTTAAGATAATAGCTGGTTTTGTACCAACGGGAGCCATAGGTTTTTTGTTTTATAAGCCTATAAAACACTTTCTTCTTGGAAACCCACTAATAACCGCAAGTATGGTATTTTTAGGTGGTATTGTTATAATAATAGTAGAATCTTTACCTAAAAAACCTAAAATTATAAGCTTAGAAGATGTAACTGTAAAAGATGCTGTTATAGTTGGTTTTATCCAATCTCTTGCTTTGATACCAGGAGTGTCTCGCTCAGGTGCTACTATAATAGGTGCCATGCTTCTTGGTTTTGAAAGGAAGACCGCCGCTGATTTTTCTTTTTTGATAGCAATACCTACTATTTTAAGCGCTGGTTTTTATTCACTTTTAAAAGACCATAGCCAGATTCATCATCAGGATATTTTGCCAATGGGCATTAGCTTTATAACAGCCCTTATTTTCGCAATTTTTTCTGTAAAGACTTTTCTAAATTTTATATCTTTCAACAATCTTAAAATTTTTGGATATTATAGGATAATCACTGGATTAGTTTACTTGATATATCTTTTGAGGTGATGGATATGGCAAACGTACTCATAGTGGATGATTCATTTTTTATAAGGGCAGCGATAAGAAAAATATTAGAATCCTCTGGATTTGTAGAAAATATCTACGAAGCTAGCAACGGTTTAGAAGCTTTAGAGATTTTAAAAAAGCAAAACATAGACCTTGTTACTTTGGATGTAGAAATGCCAAAGATGAATGGTTTGGAGACTTTGGAGCAGATAAAAAAAGAAAATATAGCAACACAAGTTATAATGGTTAGCGCTTACACTACCCAAGGAGCAAAGGAAACCATAAAAGCGCTAGAGCTTGGGGCTTTTGATTTTATAGCAAAACCAAAAAATTACGCAGATTTTTACAAGGTGAAAGATGAGCTTTTAAAAAAGATAGAAAGCGCCATTTTGAAGAATAAAAGCACATTAGACAAGTTAAAAGCTTTAAAAGAAGAAAAGAAGATTGAAACAAAGCCGCCTCAGATAACACCATCTACTGTTAGAAAATTAGGAAATAGAGGCGTTATAGCAATAGGTATATCTACAGGAGGTCCACAAACGCTTGGAGAAATATTACCAAAATTACCCTCTGATTATCCATATCCGATAACTATAGCAATACATATGCCTGACACATTTACGAAAAGCTTCGCAGAACACTTAAACTCAAAGTGTAAATTAAACGTTAAAGAAGCCGAAGAGAACGAAGTATTAAAACCAGGCAACGTATACATATCAAGGGGTAGAATAAATATGGTAATAACTGGAAACGAGAGTATGCCCGTAGTAAACTATGTAAAAGATGATTCTTTGATATATATACCATCCGCTAACTTGCTTTTGTCCTCTTGCGCTAAAGTTTTTAAGGAAAATACCTGTGGAATAGTAATGACTGGTATGGGTGATGATGGGTCTAAAGGTATAGTGGATGTTAAGAAAAACGGCGGTATAACAGTGGCAGAAGACCCGAAGACAGCTATTTTGTGGGCTATGCCAGAAAATGCTATAAAGACTGGCTGTGTAGATTTTGTACTTAAAAAAGAGGAGATTCCAAACTTTCTTATGAAGATTGCAAAATAAAAACTTTGTCATTTTAAAATCTATAAAACAATGTATATTATAAACATGGATGTTGAGCAAAAACTAAGAATTTTAGCCGACGGTGCTAAATATGACGTTTCTTGCGCTAGTTCTGGTGGCGTTAGAGAAACTGTAGATGGCGGTATAGGCAATTCTTATGCTCCTGGAGTTTGTCATACTTTTACGTCAGACGGTAGATGTGTATCCCTTCTCAAAGTACTTTTCACCAACGTTTGCATCTTTGACTGTGAGTATTGCATAAACAGGGCTTCCAACAACATAAAAAGAGCTTCTTTTACGCCGAGAGAGCTTGCCGATATCACTATAAATTTTTACAAAAGAAACTATATAGAAGGTTTATTTTTAAGCTCTGGTATAGCAAAATCACCGGACCACACAATGGAACTCATGTTAAAAACCGTGAAAATCTTAAGAGAGGAGTATAAATTTAACGGTTATATACATCTTAAGCTGATTCCTGGTGCTTCAAAAGAGCTTATTGAAGAAGCTTCAAAACTTGCCGATAGGGTTAGTTCAAATATAGAACTTCCTACAGAAAAAAGTTTAAAGCTTTTAGCACCGGATAAAAACAAAGACAACGTATTAAAACCTCTGATGTTTGTAAAAAATCTAAGAGACAACAGTGAAAAGTCAATAGCAAGCGCCTCTACACAGCTTATAGTAGGAGCTACCGATGAACCAGATTATCAAATTTTGAGACTTGCCTCTTATTTTTACGAAAAGAAGATACTAAAAAGGATGTATTACTCAGCATATATACCTGTTCCAAACACAAAGCATATAAAAGTTGACAAAACACCTCTTCTAAGAGAGCATAGACTTTATCAGGCGGATTGGCTTATTAGATTTTACGATTTTAAGTATGAAGAGATTGTTGAAAAAGACTCAAACTTGGATTTGGAGCTAGACCCAAAAACAGCATTTGCTCTGAAAAATATACATCTTTACCCAGTGGATGTCAATAAAGCCTCCTACGAAGAGCTTATAAAAGTGCCAGGTATTGGTAGAAAAAATGCCATGAAGATAATCCAAGCAAGAGCTTTTAAAACATTAGAAGATATAGACCTTGTAAAACTTGGCATATCTATAAAAAAAGCAAAGCATTTTATAGTGGCAAAAAGATACTTAGGCTATAGCCTATCGCCAGAATATATAAGAAAAGCTATCATAAAAGGAGAATCCAAAGGTCATTCTTACACACAACTCAAACTATGGTAAATATAATTTTTGAAGATAGTTTTGAAGGTTTTTTAAGCGCCTTGTTTTACGCTTTTAACAACGATATAAAAAATCCTTTGTTTTTAAAAGCCCAAAAACCATCTCTTTTTAAAACTATAAAAGTAGAACTAGACGAAAATATAATAACAATTGCCAAGGGCTTTTTGGAAGAAGAAATTATAGAGCTTTTTTATGATTGTTTTTGTTTTGATGAAGAAAAAGCATTTTCAGATGTTTATAAAAGCTTTTTATTTTATATGAAAAATAAGCATTTAAAAGATATACATAAAGACTTTATTAGAAATCTTACTTATTATAGAAAATCTGTCAATAGAGAAAGGCACAAGTATATTGGGTTTTTAAGGTTTCATAAGCTTGACAACGTTCTTTACGCAAGATTTGAGCCCAGGCATTTTGTTATAGATTATTTGGGCGAGTTTTTTAAAAGAAGATATCAAGAAGAAAATTTTATAATACATGACTTAAAAAGAAAAAAGGCTGCTATTTATTATGAAAAGCGATTTAGCATAGAAGATTTTGATAAAGAGCTTAATGTAGAAAAAGATCAATATCAAGAGCTTTGGAAGGCGTTTTTTGAAGCAGTGACTATAAAAGAAAGAACCAACAAAAGATTACAAAACCACTACGTGCCACATTATTTTAGAAAACATATGACTGAATTTGATAACTAATCATTGACTTTTTTCGTATGATATATTACAATAAACAAAAATTATGCATTCTAGGAGGTTAAAATGCTTACAAATGAACATGTATCGGTAGTGGATGGGGCAGTTTTGTATGACGATGGTGACCATAAATTTATATGGCTTGGATGGGAAGAAGAGGAAGAAGAAGGTTTTGTGCAGGTAAACCAATACATTATTATTAATAAAGGAAAGGGCTTTTTGCTTGACCCAGGAGGTGTATACGTATTTCCAAGGGTTATATCAAATGTATCCACATATATAGACATAGAAAATATCCAAATGATATTTTATTCACACCAAGACCCAGACGTGTCTTCAGGTATAGCCCTTTGGCTTGCCAACACACCAGCAGAAGTTTATATATCAAACCTCTGGACAAGGTTTGTGCCTCACTTTGGTGTTACTGATATAAGAAGGATAAAGGGTATACCAGATAGAGGTATGACATATGCCTTGCCCTCTGGAGATATTTTAGAGTTTATACCAGCTCACTATCTTCATAGTGTAGGGCAATTCAACGTTTACGATAAGAGGTCTAAAATACTTTTTAGCGGAGATATAGGGGCAGCTGTTTTCCCAAGGGGCGAAAGAAAGGTCTTTGTAGAGGATTTCCAAAAACATGTTCCCTTAATGGAAGGATTTCACAAGCGTTATATGAATGGAAACGTAGCTTGTAGAAAGTGGGTAAACGAGGTAAAGAAAAGAGACATAGATATGATAGCCCCTCAGCATGGGTCTATATTCAAAAGAGAAGATGCTAAAAAATTTTTAGATTGGTTTTCTTCTTTGAGATGTGGTCTTGATATAATAAACGAGATATATTAAGCGGAGGGTATTATGGAGATAGTTTTTGATAAAAATAAGATGCTGAGGAAAACGGTAAACAACATTTCTAAAAAACTTTATAAAAATATACTGATGGAATCTTTTGTAAAAAATACCAAAAAAATAATAGAAGAAAGAGTAAAAGATAGCGAAGAAAAATCTATGGGCATTAAAAACGCCATAGAAGAACTAAGCCAAACCATACATAGCATGAGCCAAAACGCTCAAGACGTAAAATTTTCTATGGATCTGCTAGTAAATAAATCCATGTCTTTAAAAGAGGATATAGACAGCAAAAAAGAGAGTGCATTATCTTATACAAAAGAAGTAAAAGATATAGCGAAAGAGGCTGAGAACCTCGCAAAATTTTCTGAGCAAATAGTAAAAGTTACTAGAAATATAAACTCTATAGCAGAGCAAACAACTATTTTAGCATTGAATGCCTCTATAGAGGCAGCTCGTGCTGGGGAAGCCGGTAGAGGGTTTTCTGTGGTAGCAGACGAAGTGAGGAAGCTTGCTAAGAAAACCGAGGAATTTTCAAGAGATATAAATTCTACTACAATTATGCTCAAAAATGCTATCATGGAACTGTCTAATAAAATATATAACTTAGAAACCATATTTAAGAGCTTGGTAGAGTATTTTGAAGATATAAAGAAAGCATCTCAGCAAAATATAGACTACGCTGAAGATACAGACGCTTTAATGAGTTCAATAGCAAACGCTTTAGAAGAGCAAAGTGCTGTATCAAACACCATCTTGCAATCGGTAGAGCAGTTAAAGGATAGTATATCCAAAATATATACTATATTTAGCAACATCATACAATCTCAAGACAACTTAGATAAATTAATAAGATGAGTATGATAAATACGCATTTAAAGATAAATAAAAGCCTTTGTGGTACACCGATAGAATTGGGCGATGGTTATGCAAAAGTAAAATTGCAAGCTACAGAAGAAATGGTGGCTGACGAAAAAGGCTTAGTGCATGGGGGTTTCATATTTGGACTTGCAGATTATGCTTCTATGTTGGCTGTTAATCATCCAAACGTAGTTTTAGCAAAAGCTGAGGTAAAATTTCTAAAACCCGTGAAATTAGGAGATATTATGACATCTCATGCTGAAGTAAAAGAGGTAGATAAAAACAAGTACAAGGTTGAAGCTTTTGTAAACGTTGGGGATGTTAAGGTTTTTGAAGGGATTTTCTTATGTGTCGTAACATCTAAACATGTTTTAGAATAAATTTATTTATAATCAATTCTATTGATAAAATCTAAAAACTATTTTATATTATAAAAATGTTTATAGAAGCCTCACATTGGAAGACTACAGAAGATGGTAAAGTGATATGTGAACTTTGCCCTGATTATTGCAAACTAAGAGAAGGTCAAGTGGGGGTTTGCGGTGTTAGGTTAAACAAAAACGGTAAGCTTATGAGCGCTACCTATGGATCTTTGGTGTCTATTGCATTGGATCCTGTTGAGAAAAAGCCGCTGTTTCACTTTCTACCAGGGCATAAAACTCTCACTATAGCCACACCAGGATGTAATCTACACTGCCTTGGTTGTCAGAATTATGAAATATCTCAAGTGAAAATAGATGAATCAAACAAATCTTTTTTTGAAAATACTTTTGTGCCTCCTAAGGATATAGTAGATAAAGCTTTGGAAACGGCTTCTAAAAGTATATCCTATTCGTATTCTGACCCAATCATATTTTATGAGTATATGCTAGATATAGCAAAACTAGCCAAGGAAAAAGGTCTTAAAAATATTATGGTAACGGCTGGTTATATAACCGAAGAACCGGCTTTAGAGTTAATGGATGTTATAGATGCTTTTAGCATAGATTTAAAATTTTTTTCAGAAAAAGCTTATGCAAAATATTCTAAAGGGAAGCTTGAACCTATTTTAAACTTTATAAAACTGTGTTTAAAGCATGAAAAATGGATAGAGCTTACCACTCTTTTGGTGCCAAAATATCTTGATGAAGAACAACTAAAGCTAATAGCTAAGTTTATAAGTAAAGAACTTGGTCATCATATACCTTGGCATATATCAAGGTTTTTCCCGTATTATAAAGCCATGGACCTTTACCCTACGCCAGAGCCTATGATAGAAAGAGCTTATGAGATAGGTAAAGAAGAGGGTTTATACTATGTATATACTGGTAACATAAAATCAGAACACGAAAATACTATCTGTCCGAAATGTGGTAATACAGTTATAGAAAGGGATAGATACTTTATTAAAAGCCTAAAACTAACAAATGGTAAATGTAATTTTTGTGGTTATCAAATAGAAGGTGTTTTTGAAGAATAATTTATCTGATATAATATTAGACTATCTATATGGATAAAGATAGTTTGTTAAAACTTCTTACTTTACAAGAAAAGGAAGAAAGGGTTTTGAAGCTTTTAAGAGAGAAAGAAAAAATATTAGAAGAAATAAACACATTTGAAAAAAATCTTGAAGACGTAAACTCAAAAATAAATGATATAAACAAACAAAAGGAAAGTATCGAACATCAGATAGAAAATTTTATAAAAAGCATAGAAAATTACGAACAAATGCTAAACAAAATATCAAAGTCTTTAAAAACTGCCAAAAACAAAGAACTTTATAAAAATATACTAAGGGAAAAATCTAAAACCGAAAATGCCATAATAAACACAAGAAATTTGTTAAAACAAGCCTATACACAGCTAAACAATTTAGAGCATTCAAAAGAGATGAAAGAATTAATGTCTAGACAAAAGTTTATTTTAGAAGAGCTTAACAATCTTAAAGAGGATTTGGAAAATATGGAGATATCTATATCAAAAGCCCAAAAAGATTTAGAGGAGTATAGAGCTTCGTTGGATAAAAGCCTGGTAGATTTTTACGAAGATGTTAAAAATAGGGTTATACCGGTATTTGTGCCGATTGACAAGAAAGCTTGCTCATATTGTGGAACGATATTGCCTCTGGATTTTTACAACAGACTCATTCAAAACAACATATATACATTTATGTGTCCTAACTGCCAGCGTATTATCTACAAACATTTTGATATAATAAAATAATGAACTTTGAACAAATTATAGTAACCATTCCGGCTTTGATGATGGCTGTTATTTTTCATGAGATAGCACATGGAGCAGCGGCTTATATGATGGGAGATAAAACTGCCAAAGAAGCTGGGAGGCTTACTATAAATCCTATACCTCATATAGATTTACTTGGTACTATTATATTGCCCGGAATTTTGATGCTTGTGGGGTCTCCTATACTATTTGGATGGGCAAAGCCAGTGCCTATAGACCCGCGCAGATTTAAAAATTTGAGAATGGGTATGTTTATAGTATCTTTGGCAGGGGCTATGGCCAATATAACGATGGCTGTTTTAGGAGCTGTTGTTTTTAGGCTTTTAGAAGGCACTATAGCATCTGATATCAATCCACTTTTTTTTGCAAGTGTGGTAGATCCCCTTTTGTGGTTTTCAAGAGAGCTTGTTATAATCAACTTGGTGTTGGCATTCTTTAACCTACTTCCTATACCACCGCTCGATGGAAGCCGTGTAGTGATGAGTTTTTTCTCAGTAAAATATTGGCAGGAGTTTTACAAATTTGAACCGTATGGGTTTTTAATACTTACTCTTTTAATATTTACCGGTGTTATAGGAAGGATTATATACCCATTTATAGCCATAGCTTACAAAATACTTTTGGGTGGATTTGGCATATGAGAATAGTTAGCGGTATGAGGCCTACCGGTAAACTACATATAGGACATTTTTTTGGAGCTGTTAAAAATTGGGTAGAACTTCAAAAAGGCAATGAAACGCTTTTTTTTGTGGCAGATTGGCACGCTCTTACCACCTCTTATAAGGATATATCTAAAATAAAAGAAAATACCCTCGAAATGGTAGCAGATTGGATTGCGATGGGACTTGATCCAAACAAATCCACGTTGTTTGTCCAATCAAAGGTAAAATATCATGCCGAGCTGAACCTTATACTTAGCATGATAGTACCAAAAAGCTGGCTTGAGCTAAACCCCACTTACAAAGACACCAAATACAATCTCTTGAAAATAAATCATGTAGAAAAAGAATATGAAGAAAAGCTTAAGCCTCTTTTAGATATTATATTTCAAAACGCTCCAGCTAAAATAGAAGATGAAGATAATTTTAAAAATGTGATACTTGATGCTCTTACAGATGCTTTTATTAAGCTTTTGATAGAAGGTATAATAGATAAAGAAAAGCTTGGGGAGTTAAACATATCAAAAAGGGATTTTTACGAAACAGACACTTTTGGATTTTTTGGATATCCAGTTTTGATGGCATCAGATATACTTATTTACAACGCCGACGGTGTACCAGTAGGAGAAGACCAGCTTCCTCATATAGAGATAACGAGGGAAATAGCAAGGAGGTTCAACTATCTTTACAAAGAATTCTTCAAAGAACCAAAAGCCATACTTACAGAAACACCAAAGCTTCTTGGCACAGACGGGCGTAAGATGAGCAAATCTTACAACAATACAATCATGATAGATGAAACCGAAGAAGAAACTACTTCAAAGATTATGAAGATGTTTACAGACCCAGAAAAGCTAAGAAAAAACGATCCAGGCCACCCAGAAAAATGCAATGTTTTTAGCTATCACAAGATATTTACAAACAAAGACGACACTTCAAATATTGAGCTTGATTGTAAAAGCGGTAAACTTGGCTGTGTAGAATGTAAAAAGATGCTTGCTAAAAATCTAAACAACTTTTTAGCACCTATAAGAGAAAGAAGGAAAAACATAGATAAAGATATGGTAAAAAACATACTTGAAGAGGGCAACAAAAAAGCAAACGAGATAGCAAAATCAAATATGGATAAGATAAACGATATCTTAGGTCTATGAAGTTTAAAGGCTCTTACATAAGAGATTTTCCTGATGATAAGCCTTGTATATTGCTCACCGGACGCTCAAACGTAGGCAAATCCTCTTTGATAAATGCCATCGCCAATACTAAAATAGCTAGGGTTAGCAAAGACCCAGGGCTTACGGCTACGTTAAACTTTTATATAGAATCAGATATATACTTGGTGGATACACCAGGATATGGTTATGCAAAAAGATCAAAAAAAGAAAGGGAAGAATGGGCTCATATAATAAACGATTTTATCGAAAATCACAGTGAAAATATTGTTTCTGTCTTTGCTTTGATAGATGCGGTAGTGGGTCCTACTGAGCTTGATATCATGCTTATAGATTATTTAGATAGCAAAAGCCTAAATACTACAATAGTTCTAACCAAGATAGACAAAGCTACACAAAAAGAATTAAACGATTCTTTAAAACGTATTCTCGCTTTTAATAAAAACGTTGTAAAAACCTCTTCCAAAGAAGGCATTGGTATAAAACAGTTAAAATCAATGATAAAAGAATTATCCTATGTTAAAAAAAGATAAAACTCTAAGTATAGGCTTTACGATATTTTTGATAAGCCTTTTATTGCTTGCTTTATATACGCTGAGTCCATTTTTTACGCCTATTGTTTGGTCTATTATAGCTATAATTACTTTTTATCCTCTTCATCAAAGGTTATCAAAAGCATTAAAATCTGAAAATCTTAGCTCCTTCATCGTTACGCTTCTTATTTTGTTAATTGTAGTAATACCTTTTTCCGTGTTTGGGGTGCTTATCATAGAGCAAGGTATTTACCTTGTGCAAAATGCTAGTGCTTTTGTAATGAGCCTTGACCAGCAAAAAGTTTATCTCATATCCAAAAAAATACCTATCATAGGTAAGCATATAACTTATTATAAGTTTTTAAGATTCTTACATCTAAACGCACCCACTATAAATCAGGCGATAAATACAACCCTTACTTACATAGCTTCATTTTTAGGAGACCAGCTTAAAAATATGATATTTTTCATAGGTAGTTTTATATTAAAAGCTTTGATATTTTTAATGTCTACGTTTTTTATGCTAAGGGATTGGGATAAGTTTATAGACTTTGTAAAAGATATAGTTCCTATGAATACAAAAGATTTTGACACAATACTAAAAACTGTATACTCTACAGTGCTTAGTGTAGTATACGGATTTGTTGGTACTGCTTTGATACAAGCGGTGTTTGGATTTTTTATGTACTATTACTTTACTCCAAACTATGCTCTTGTGCTTGCTTTTGCAACGTTTATGTCTTCTTTTATACCGCCTCTTGGCACAGCTTTGGTATGGGTACCGTATGGATTTTACGTAGCATATCAAAATGGTATTTTACCTTCTTTAGGGTCTTTTGTATATTCAACTTTGTTTATAATAGGCTCTGATAATTTTGTAAGGCCTCTTCTTATGAAAAAAGCTATTCATATACCATACATACTTCTTTCTTTATCGGTGTTGGGTGGACTTTTTAGTATGGGTTTTTTGGGTATGTTTTTGGGTCCTATAGTATTTACTACGCTTATTACAGCTTTTAACATATATAAAGAAAAGTTTTCTTAAAAAGGTATTTGTATCGTTATAGTGGTGCCTTTTCCCTCTATTGATTCTATGTGCATTTTCCCTTTTAATATGCTTACAGATTTTGATACTATGAAAAGCCCTAAACCAAACCCTGGTTTATCGGTATTGGCTCTTTCAAATTCTTTTGTAATACTTGAAAGTTTGTTTTCTGGAATACCTATGCCGCTATCTTCTACTACTATTGTTAAATATTTGCCATTTATTTTAGCTTTTATCTTTATATAACCTTCTTTTGTGTATTTTACGGCATTTTCTAAGAGATTTGATATTATAGCTTCGTAAAGCTCCCAAGAAGAATTTACTTCTATTGGCTCCAAATCTAGCTTTACATCTAATTTTTTCTCTTCTATAAGAGATTCCAGCTCTTGTAACGCTTTCATTATAACATCTTCAAGCATAAAGGTTTGTTTGTTTAGTGTTGAGTATTCGTCTGCTTTTGCTATAAACACCACTTTGTTTAGAAGATTGTTTAGTTGTTTTAAAGCTCTTGATATTCTTTCTATATATATTTTATCTGGGTTCATTTCTAATAAAGAAAGGTTTGTAGAGATTATGGTAAGAGGGGTTTTAACCTCGTGGGAGAAGTTTAGTGCCATAGTGTATATTCTCTCCATAAAACTTATGAAACTGTTTGTTATGGCTTTTGCTATAAAAAATCCTGTAAAGGCTATAATTACTGAAAGTATCACCAATGCCAATATAAAGCTGCTTAAAAGCTTCTTTTTTATAGATTCAAATTTTGTCATGTTTCTTGCCACAATTACGGTAAGATGGTTTGGCAAAACAGCCCTTATATACATTATTTTTTTGCCGTTTATATATCCAAGGTGAAACCCCGGTTTAAATTTGTAAAACCTAAAGCTTGGGAAGTTTCTAGATATGCTAATTATGTTTCCATTTTTATCAAGCACCGCTATAGACTCATCGCTAAAGGTGAGCCATTTTGTATTTTGTGTTATATTTTGAGAGCTTATGTATGTGAGTTCTTGTTTTAAATCAGAGGCTACAAAATTATCTACCAATATACTAAAAGCTATATAAGAAGATATAGAAAATATAAAAACTATTGCAAAAATAACTAAGCTGTATACTACCGTAAGATAAGCAAGGGTATTTTCTTTTTTTTCTTCTAATCCCAATTATGCTCTTCTTGTGTTTTGGAGCTGTCTTTTGGCTCTATTGAATAGCCTATGCCGTACACAGTTCTTATCTGACAACCAGAACCTTCTATTAGCTTTCTTATAGTCCTTATGTGAGACCTTAAAGAGAAAGATGATGGCTCTTCGTCTATTCCCCATGCGTAACTCAGTAGTTGTTCTACCGTTACAACTCTTCCGACGTTTGAGATAAGTTTTTCCAATATTAAAAATTGCTTTTTAGTAGCTGGTATAATTTTGCCATCTATCTGGATTGTGAAATTAGAAGTGTCTAAAGAAAGCTTTTCGCAGGTTAGCTCTGCGTTTGTCGATTGTCTTGTTCTTCTTACTATGGCTTCCATACGCGCCAAAAGTTCTTTCATATCAAAAGGTTTTGTAAGATAGTCGTCAGCTCCTATGTTGAAGGCGGTAAGCTTATCGTTTATGCCATCTTTTGCTGTAAGTACTAAAAATGGAGTTTTCAGATTTTCTTCTCTTGCGTTTTTCAAAAGCTCAATACCGTTTTTAGGTCCTAACATCAAGTCAAGTATTATTATGTCGTAAGATTTATCTTTTGTGGCGTATTTGGCGTCTTCAAAGTTTGATACAAAATCTGCAAGCCACCCTTTGCTGCGGATTATATCTTTTATAGATAAAGCTAAGTCTATATTATCTTCTACTATAAGAACCTTCATGCTTTCACGTTTAGCTTTTCTCCTGTGTAGGGCGGATTGTTTGAGTTGTTTGTATTGCTAACTTCGCCTAACAGCTGTTGCACTACGTTAGATTGATTGTCCAACATAGATTTTAAGCCCCATATTTGTTGCTTATTTACATTGCTAGCTTGCTGCATGTCCGTTGCTATGTTTGCTATATCCATGTAACTCATGTTAACACCTCCTATACATTAATATAGGATATATCGGTTCAAAAATCAAGTATTTTAGTCTTTACTTTTTAAAAGTTTTTTTATATAAGACGCCATATAGGTGGGGTTTTGGTCTTTGTCAAAGAATATGGTTTTTAGGCTTTCATTGTAAATTACATATATATTGTCGGTGTGGTCTATAAGATACTTTTCTGTTTTGGAAGGGACTATTTTATAAACTACACCATAGCTATCTGCCACTTTCTTTATGTAGTTTGGGTTCCCTGACAAACCGCTGAAATCCTTGTTGAAAAACTTAGCGTACTTGTTGGCAATCTTCGGCGTATCTCTTTTTGGGTCTAAAGTTATAAAAAGGACTTTTACATACTTTCTATCGTTTCCAAGCATATCATACATAGAAGATAGTCTATGCAGCACAGTAGGGCATACGTCTGGACAGTGAGTATATCCAAAATAAATCAAAATCACCTTATAGCGATTCTCATAATCTTTCAAAGATATTTCTTTATTGCCAGAGAAAAGCTTAAAATTAAAAGGCTTCGCGTTTATGCTTGGATTTACCTGCTTTTCACAAGAAAAAAACAAAATACTAAATATAACAACAAAAATTAACGTTAATTTACGCACAAAAATTATTATAACATAACTAATTGATTTCTCTGTTTATACCTTTTATATATATTTGTTCTAATATTCTTTTAACTATGGGAGCCGCTGTAAGATTGCCTTCTATACCGTGCTCTACTATGACGCCTACTACATATTTTGGGTCTCTGTAGGGTGCAAATCCTACGAACCAAGCGTCTGGTTGATATTTCCATGGGCTGTTTGGACCTACGTGTTTTCCAAATACTACTTGAGCTGTACCGGTTTTGCCTGCTATATCTACAATGGTAGAAAATGCATTTGTCCCTGTACCTTTTAAAACCACTTCTCTTAAACCTTTTTTGACTATAGAATAGTCTTCTAATGGCGCCTTTACATATTTGTATACTTTTCTACTGTTTTTAAATATGACTTTGCCGTCTGCCGTTTTTATTTCTTTTAAAAGCGTGGGTTGATATATGACGCCGTTGTTTGCTATTCCTTCCATCATGGTTACTTGCTGAAGAAGTGTTACGAGTACGTATCCTTGGCCTATACTCATATTTACAGTATCTCCTTCATACCAAGGTTGATGAAATTTTCGTAGTTTCCAGCTTTTAGTAGGCAAAAAGCCGGGTGAGTTGTATAGTTCAAAAGGAATACTGGAACCATAACCAAAATCTTTTTCTATATCGTATATTCTTTTTTGTCCAAGCTTCATGCCTAGCTGATAAAAAAAAGTATCGCAAGAGTTTTGAATAGCTTGGTCTATAGTTTGGTATCCAGTATCATATCTAAGCCAGTTGTAAAATATATGGTTACCCACTTTTATGTATCCGGAACAATCAAGAGTGGAAGACGGGGTTATAACACCATATTTCAAAGCTGCTATAGCAATAGGGACTTTAAAGACAGAGCCCGGTGGGTATATAGCTTCTGTAGCTCTATTTAAAAATGGTCTTAAAGGATTGTTTATAATTTTATTCCAATCTTTATATATATCGTTTGGATTGTATTCTGGAAAACTATCTAATGCCAATATCTCACCGTTGTGGGCATTCATCACAATAACAGCCCCTACTTTCTGTCCAGAATCTAAAAATACTTTGTGTACTATGTTTTGGATTTGAGAGTTGATAGTAAGTACTACAGTATCACCTTGTACTGGAGATTTTTTATCTATGGTGTATAACTCTTTTCCTAAAGCGTTTACCATTATTTTTTTGTAGCCCAACGTACCTATAAGGTATTTATTGAACCTTTTTTCAATGCCTGCTTTTCCTACCAAACTTTGCGGTCCTATGTTATATTCTTTTAGCTCTTTGGCAGATGGTAATCCTACGTATCCTATTATGTGAGCATATTCTTCCCCATATGGATATACCCTTTTTGGTACTATACCTACAAAAATACCAGGAAATTTGTATGAGTTTGTATAAAATGTTTCTAATTGCTCTGTATTTAGATTGTCCATTATTTTTATAGGGGTGATAGAGTTTTTGTTGGCTTTTATTATATTGGTTATATCTATGCCAAACAACTTTTTAAATCTTTCTATTTCTTTTTCTAAATGTTTGTTTTCAGATATTTCTTGAGGGTCTATGTATAGGTCGTAAGTAGGAATATCGTAGGCAAGCTTTACACCATCAGAGCTTTCAATGGCTCCTCTTGGTGGATATAGCAGTTGAAGTCTGGTGTAGTTTTGCTTTGATTCTTCGTAATATTTTTGTCCTTTTATCACCTGAAGGTAAAACAGTCTTACGCCTACTACTATATAAGCGATTGATATTAAAAGCGCAAAAAATAAGTAATTTTTTTTCATTTTTTATAAAACATGTTTAAAGCTAAAAATATTAGGCAATCCACCAAAACTGCCATGGCAAAACTTATAAAACCAATGCGTATATAACCATACTTTATATAAATTATAGCAACGTTTGTTATTTTTACAAGTATATCGAAAACGGAAAAAGCAGGTAACTTTAGATAATCATCTTCAAAATCTATAGTATAGCTAAATAAAAATCTTGCTAAAATTGTATAAAAAGTATAGCTAAAAGTAAATATACCAAAGGTATTTGCACTCAAATCCATCAAAACTCCAAGCAAAAAAGCTTTTAATGGAGCGTACGGATTTTCTATACTTAGAAATACTAACGGTAAAAAAGCTTCTGGAAAAGGATACGTTCCACTTCCCTCTAGTAAGAAAAATTCCAATATGAAAAGCACTATAAAAGATAAGAAGAAATACTTTTTATTCATTTTCTATTGCCTACAACTACAACAAAATCATATATATTAGGATTTGCTAAAGGCTGAACAATTACATTCAAGAAAAATAAATTTTTAGCTCTATTTACACTTATAACTTTTCCAACTAGCAAATAAGGTATTTCTTGGTTTTTTAGGCTTCTAAAATAAATTAAATCACCAACATTTATATTGTCTCTTGAGCTTGCATTTATAATTTTCCCAGTGGGATACCCTCCCTTGTAAATATACGTATCGCCGGTGGCATAGTCATATACAAGCGTATGAAATTTTTTGTTATATACCGTCATTACATAAGCGGTGTTTTTATACGTTTTAGATACTATGCCCACAAAATATCCATTTGAAGATACTATATCCCCTTCTTTTATATGGCCGTTGTTTTCTATCTCTATGAAACTTTTTTTCCCTGATAAGTCGTAGCCTATTACTTTTGATACATATATATTGGGATTTGTGCTTGGATTTATAAAAGATAAGCTGTTTGATATATAATATAGTTGTCTCGACTCATTCTGGCATTTTGACAATTCATTTATGAACGTTTCGTAGTAAGCAAGTTTCTTTTTTAGCAAAGCATTTTCTTTTTGTGCGTTTAATAAGTTTACATAGTTAGAAATCAAATCTCTACCAAAAGCATAAATACTCAATCTATAACTGTTTATATAGTTGAAAGGATTGTATTTTATTAATATGTAGCTTGTTTGTGTAGGAATGAATATGGAAAATAAAGAAATAATAAGCAAAAATAAATATAAAAGGTTGAGCCTCATGCAAAAGATACTTTCTTTAGAAGCTCTATATCGTCTACTACCTTACCAACACCTCTTGCAACAGCTCTTAATGGGTCTTCGCAATAATAGGTTTTTATACCTAAATCTTTGGTAAGCTTGTTGTGTAAATTCTTAAGCAAAGAGCCTCCTCCTGTTAGCACTATGCCTCTTTCTACTATATCTGCAGCTAATTCTGGAGGTGTTTTTTCCAAAGTGGTTTTTACAGCACTTACTATAGCGTTAAGAGTATCTTCCAAAGCCTCATATATTTGAGTAGAATCTACAACTATAGACCTTGGAAGCCCAGTGGCGTCTCTTCCTCTTACTTCCATTTCTTTGTTTTCCGTTGGGTATACGGCCGAGCCTAGTTCTAATTTTATCTTTTCTGCAGTTTGCTCACCTATAAGCATGCTAAACTTTCTTTTTATATATTCGGTGATAGCTTCGTTCATTTCATCTCCAGCTATTTTTAGAGAATGGGATATAACTATGCCAGACAAAGATATAACTGCTATATCGGTAGTACCACCACCTATATCTACCACCATGTTGCCTACAGGTTCGGAAATTGGTAAATCTGCTCCAATAGCTGCTGCCATAGGCTCTGCTATGAGATAAACTTCTCTGGCTCCTGCTGATTTGGCTGCATCTATAACTGCTCTTTCTTCTACCGGTGTTACGCCAGATGGGACTCCTACTACTACCCTTGGCTTTGGTTTTAAGATACCTTTCCCAAGCGTTTTTTTTATGAAATGCGATATCATTACCTGCGTAACCTCAAAATCTGTTATAACTCCATCTCTTAGGGGTCTTACTGCTTTTATATACTCAGGAGTTTTACCAAGCATTTCTTTTGCTTCTGCTCCTACTGCTAAAACTTTATGTTTTCTAGAGTCTATAGCCACTATAGATGGTTCTTCTAAAACGATGCCTTTTCCTGGTACAAATACCAAACTGTTGGCTGTCCCTAAGTCAATACCTATTGCGCTGTTCATGAATCCAAACATATAAATATTTTATCTTATTTTTGATATATTGTTTTTGCCAAATTGTAAATGCTATCAGCTAGGTATATATAATGTTCTTTATTTTCTAGATTTGATATCAGATCTTCTGGTAAAAACTCATATCCATGATAAGCTCCTATCAGAGCCCCTGTGATAAATCCTATAGCGTCTGTGTCGCCCCCAAATTCCCAATATGAGTTTATAGCGTTTACAAAAGCTTCGAAAGGATACTCTATACCTTCTGATAGAAAATAGTACAAAGAAAGCCCAAAACTCTCAAGCACGTAGCTTCCGTTTCCTATCGATAGGATAGCTTTCTCTTTTGAATATCCACTTTCTAATGCATCTATTATAACACCTATTGTCTTTTTTGTATTTTGACTATTTACTTTTGAGCTTAAAATATTCAAGAGCTCTATCCTATTTTCTATAGTATCCAACATTTCGTCGTTGTTTATAGCTTTTACAAGAAAAGCGTTAAATAAGATAGCTGCATCCAATACCTCGGAGCTTCTGTGGGTTAGGGCGGTGACTAGTTTTGCAGCTTCTTCTGATAACTCTTCATTGTCAAAATGAAGCATTGACACTGCTATTACTCTTAATATACCCTCTACTGAAGAAAACCTAAAACCTTCGGTGATATTGTTTGATAAGTTGTATATGGCTTTTAATATGAACGGGTCTGGGTATCTATGAATGTTTTCACTAAAAGCCCAAGACTTTAGCTTGTCAAAGTAGTTGTATATATCTAATTTTTTAGATTCTACTATGGATTCTAGCAAAAGCCTTGCTATTGTAGTTTCATCAGATGTTTCGTTTGGAGCTTGAAAAAAAGCCGGTGAGCTAGGATGAGGTTCTACGAAAGTGGTTATTGGTAAATCTCTGTAAAAATCTTCCACTTGGTAGATATCAAGCTCTTCAAAAGACTTTCCTATGGCATCTCCTATGGCAGAACCAAGTACAATACCTCGAAACTTTTCTTTCATAGAAGACCTTTGGTAGAAAGTATGCCTTTGTCGTGTTTTGATATAGCTTGTCTTACGCTAAAAGCCAAAGACTTAACGGCACACTCGGCTATATGATGTAGTATGTGTCCTTCTAATACTTTTATATGAATAGTAGCTTTTGATTCTAAGGCAAAACCTTTTATAAATTCCCATATTAGTTCAAAATCAAACTCTGTAATCTTTCCTCTTAAATCTTTTTTGTCGTAATAAAAAAGTCCTCTTCCAGAAAAATCAAGGGAGCAAAGCACTAAAGCCTCATCCATAGGAAGTATTGCAAAACCATATCTATTTATGCCAGATTTGTCTCCTAAGGCTTTTAGCATAGCTTGACCTAGGGTTATACCAACATCCTCCACAAGATGATGGTAAGATACATCTATATCGCCTTCGGCTTTTAGCTTTATATCTATAAAACTATGTTTTGAAAAGCTCTCAAGCATATGGTTTAAAAATCCAACGGGGGTTTCTATTTGGTAAACACCAGATCCCTCTAAATCTATCTCTATATCAATTGTAGTTTCTTTTGTCTGTCTAAATATGTGCGCTTTTCTCATATGTACTCTTCCTTCATATAATCTCTTAAAACTTTTGGTACTAGTATCTTATTGTCTTTTGTTTGGTAGTTTTCCATAATGGCCACCAAAGTCCTACCCACCGCCAAAGAAGAGCCGTTTAGCGTATGCACAAACCTATTTTTGCCAGTTTTGTCTTTAAACCTTATATTTGCTCTTCTAGCTTGAAAGTCTTCGCAGTTTGAGCAAGAAGAAATTTCTCTATACTTATTTTGAGATGGTATCCATACTTCTATATCGTATGTTTTAGAAGCGGAAAATCCTATATCTCCTGAGCAAAGTGCTACTACTCTGTATGGAAGTTCCAGTAGCTGGAGTATTTCTTCCGCATTTAACAATAGTTTTTCAAGCTCTTCGTAAGAATTGTCAGGATGTACTATTTTTACAAGCTCCACTTTATCAAATTGATGTTGTCGTATAAGCCCTTTTATGTCCTTGCCGTGAGAACCAGCTTCTCTTCTATAGCAAGGCGTGTAAGCGGTAAGGTTTATAGGTAAATCGCTTTCTTGAAGTATGGTATCTCTATAGGCATTTACAAGAGAGACCTCTGCCGTAGGTATTAGATACAACTCGTCATCTTTTATGTAATAAAGCTCCTCTTGAAATTTGGGCAACTGCCCTGTGCCGATAAGAGCCTCTCCTTTTACAAGATGGGGTACTATCATCTCTTTATAGCCATTTTTTGTGTTTACATCAAGCATAAAATTTATTAGAGCCCTTTCTAACTTAGCCAATGGCCCTTTCAATATGCTGAACCTACTACCCGACATAGCGCTAGCTTGGTCAAAATCTATAAGCCCTCTTAACACACCAAGCTCTGAGTGGTCTTTTATTTCAAAATCAAACTTTGGCAATTCTCCCCATCTTTTTATCTCTACGTTGTCATTTTCGTCTTTGCCGTACGGCACACTCTCGTGCAAGAGATTTGGTATTCTAAGAAGTAAGTCTTCTATATATTTTTCTATGCGCCGAAGCTCATCTTCTAGCTCTGCTATATCGTTTTTTAAATTCTTTATCTCTTCTTCTAGTTCTTCTGTGTCTATGCCTTGTTTTTTTAAGATACCTATTTCTTTGCTCTTAGAGTTTCTTAAAGCCCTTAAATCTTCTAACCTCTTTATCTTTTGCCTTCTTTCTTCGTCTAGTTTTAGTATGTCGTCTATTCTGTCTTTCAAAAAGATATCTCTTTTAGCAAGATTCTCTTTCACAAAATCAGGATTTTTCCTTATAAGTTCAATATTTATCATAGCTTTACCACCCTATAAACTTTATCATCTTTTAATTCGATTATTTTCTCTTCTGGCACATTTATACCAGCTGGTACTTTTATCTTTTGTATTAGGCTTTTAATATCAAACTTCATATGAGAACCGTTTAAAGTGGATATCAATATATCAAAATCTTCATTGTCGTTCAAAAATAGGAAATCCCGAATGTTTAGAGTTTTCTGTTTTAACACATTTACACCCTGAGACGTTCTTGATTTTATTGGAATATCTTCTAACTTTATTTTCTTCGCATAGCCTTCCTCTGTTATTAAAAGCCCAAATACTTTGTTTTCCAACGCTTTTACAACCACAGCTTCATCTTTATCGTTTAATTTTATGCATTGTAAAGCTTTAGAGCTAGACGTGGAAGCTCCAACATCCTGAGTTTGTATTCTATTTATATAGCCTTTTTTCGTGATGATAATTATCTCATCTTCATCTTGAGAGCCACTTATGTAAACTACTTCTTCACCTTCTGATAGCTTTACAATTTGAAAACCTTGGGTTTTATATTCAAATTCCACCAAGGGTATTTTTTTAATACAACCTTTGTTTGTCAAAAGTAGAAGTCTTGAGTTGTATTGCTCTCTTACAAATACTCCTACAGCATATTCGTCTGTATCTTTCATGTGTACTACGCTTCCAGAAAGGGCTTCAGAGCCGGCTGTCCAGTAAACCCTTCCTTTGTTTGATATGATAAAGAGGCCTTCTGTGAATTTTAGTCTTGCTATATTTATGATTGGAGATTTTTCTTCTTTTTCTGATACTTCGCTATCAAGAAGCTCTAAAGGTTTTACGAAGCCATTTTTTGTTATGAAAACATCTACGTAGGTATCTTCTTTAACCATACCTTCTATAAAGGTTTTTCTTGGGTCTTTAAAACGCTCAGCCAGTTCTTTGGTTTCGCTTATAAATATATTTATCCTTTCTTGCTTGTTTTCTAGAATGTTTTTATATTTTTTAATATTTTCTATAAGTTCATCGTGTTCTTTTTGAAGTTTTGAAGTTTCTAAGGATGTTAACCTTTGAAGCCTTAAATCAAGAATAGCCTGAGCTTGTTTTTCTGTCAAAGACCATCCTTTCATAAGCCTTTCTTTGGCGTCTTGAGTATCCTCTGAAGCTCTTATGGTTTCTATCACTTTATCAATGTCTTTTATGCAAATCAAAAGCCCTTCTACTATATGAAGTCGTTCTTCGGCTTTTCTTAGGAAAAATTCTGTTCTTCTGTAAATTACGTTTAGTCTATGCTTGAAAAACTCCGTTAAAATATCTTTTAAATTTAAAAGCTTTGGTTCAAGCCCCACTAAAGCCACCATGTTTATAGGAAAGTTTTTACGTAGTGGCGTGTTTTTGTATAGCTTTTTTAATACTGCATCCCCTTTTGCATCTCTTTTTAATTCTATTACTATCCTTATACCTTCTTTATCGGATTCATCTCTTAAATCAGATATTTCTTTTAGCTTGCCAGACCTTGCTAGCTCCGCTATCTTTTTTATAAGCTCTGCTTTGTTTACCATGTAAGGGATTTCTGTTATTATTATTTGTTCTTTTCCAGAGCTTGTTTTTTCTACCCTTGCCTTTGCTTGTATCGTAACTTGTCCTCTTCCAGTTTTATAAACCTCTGGTGATACTTCCCCTACTATGATACCCCCTGTAGGAAAATCTGGGCCTTTTATGTATTGCATAAGCTCTTCTACAGTTATATCTTGGTTTTGGGCCAAAGCTATCAGTGCATCGCAAACTTCTTTTAAGTTGTGAGGTGGTATAGAAGTGGCAAGCCCTACTGCTATACCTGTAGTACCGTTGCAAAGTAAATTTGGCATTTTTGCCGGCAGGACCTGGGGTTCCATTACGCTTTCATCAAAGTTTGGTATGAAATCAACGGTATCGTTTTCTATATCCTCTAAAAGACTCAGAGTGATTTTAGAAAGTTTTGCTTCTGTATATCTCATAGCTGCTGGGGGATCACCATCTATAGAACCAAAGTTGCCTTGTCCTATGACAAGAGGATATCTTAAGTTAAAATCTTGTGCCATTCTCACAAGAGCATCATATATAGCTTGGTCTCCGTGTGGGTGATATCTTCCCATTGTATCTCCCACTATACGAGCACATTTTTTAAAGGGTTTGTCTGGGGTAAGGTCCATTTCATACATTGCATACAGTATTCTTCTTTGGACAGGTTTTAATCCGTCTCTTACGTCTGGTATAGCCCTACCTACTATAACAGACATTGCATAGTCAAGGTAAGATTGTTTAGCTTCTTCTTCTATAGGGATTTCCAATATTTCCATAAATAAAATTTTATCATATAAAAAGCCTTAAACTATTAAAACTTTTCACTCATAAGCTTTGTGCTATAATGTTAAAACTATGGAATTTGAAGCCGTTATAGGATTAGAAGTGCATGTGCACATGGATACCAAAACAAAAATGTTTTGCTCTTGCAAGATAGAATACGATGCTCCACCAAATACAAATGTATGCCCAGTATGTATGGCATTGCCAGGTAGCCTTCCAGTGATTAACAAAAGAGCTGTGGAGTATGGCATCAGAACATCATTGGCATTAAATTGCAACATAAATCTAACATCAATAATGGCAAGAAAACACTATTTTTATCCAGATTTACCAAAAGGCTATCAAATATCTCAATATGAAAAACCTTTGGCTGAACACGGTTTTGTGCTTTTAGAAAATAAGAAAGTAAGAATAAGAAGACTTCACTTAGAAGAAGATGCTGGTAAAAACAACCACTATGAAAATAGCTCTTTGGTGGATCTCAATAGAGCTGGTACTCCTCTTATGGAGATTGTGACAGAACCAGATATAAATTCTAGCGAAGAAGCAAAAGAGTTTTTAGAAAAGCTAAGGGCTATAGTAAGGTATACCGGTGTTTCAAAAGCTGATATGGAAAAAGGTCAATTAAGATGCGATGTGAATGTGTCTTTAAGGCCTAAAGGTTCAAAAGAGCTTGGCACTAGAGTAGAAGTAAAAAACGTAAACTCTTTTAAATTTGTACAAAAAGCTATAGAGTACGAGATAGAACGTCAAAAAGCTATACTCTTAGAAGGAAAGTCTGTAGAGCAAGAAACAAGGGGCTTTGACCCTCAAAGCGGCAAAACCTTTGTAATGAGAACAAAAGAAGAAGCAGAAGATTACAGATATTTTAAAGACCCAGATTTGCTTCCCCTTATCCTAAGCGAAGAGCTTTTAAAAAATATAAAAGACAATATGCCGGAGCTTCCAGACGAACGAATAGAAAGATTTATGAGAGATTATGGACTTTCAAGATACGAGGCTTCAGTGCTTACTAATTTTAAGGAGCTTGGAGACTTTTTCCAAGAAGCCACGAGATACACTAAAGAGTACAAAGCCCTTAGCAATTGGCTTTTAAACGATGTGCTCGGATTTATGAATGAAAACCAAATAGAAGAAATACCTATAACGCCAGAGCATCTTGCAAAGCTTGTAGAACTCATCAAAAAAGATGTGATATCTACAAAAATAGCAAAAGAAGTGATAAAAGATATGTTAATAAGCAAAAAAGACCCAGATATTATCATAGAAGAAAAAGGTCTAAAACAAATATCAAACGAAGATGAGATAAAAGCGGTGGTAATAAGCGTCCTTGAAAAATTCCCTCAAGAAAGAGAAAGACTAAAAAACGGCGAAGAAAAACTAATAGGATTTTTGGTAGGAGAAGTTATGAAGCTTACCAAAGGCAAAGCAAATCCAAAACTTGTAAATAAGCTTATAAGAGAGTGTTTATGATAATAGCCATAGGCTCAGACCACGCTGGTTTTGATTTAAAAGAAGCTTTAAAAGAACATATAATATCAAAAGGCCATGAGCTTATAGACTGTGGCACCTACTCTAAAGAATCCACAGATTATCCTCTTTATGCTAAAGAGGTGGCTCTTAATATCAAAAACCAAAAGGCTGATAGGGGTATACTGATATGTGGAAGCGGTCTTGGTATGTCCATAAGTGCCAACAAGATAAAAGGTATAAGGGCTGCCCTTTGCCTAAATGAATATATGGCAAGGATGAGCGTAAAAGACAACAATGCAAACATCTTATGCCTTGGTGCTAGAGTAATAGGGGTTGAGTTGGCAAAGTCTATAGTGGATGCTTGGTTTGACGCACACTTTGAAGGCGGACGTCACGAAAGAAGGTTAAGAATTATAGCATCCTTTGAAGAAGAGTGTTTATAAGTGAAAAAAATCGTTATAACAGGCGGGGCTGGGTACATAGGTTCTCACATGCTAAAAGAAGCCCTAAAAAAGGGCTATGATGTCCTTGTGATAGACAATCTATCCACTGGGCATAGAGAATTTGTAAAAGGTGGTAAGTTTTTAAAAGCTGATATACAAAGCGAAGAAGCCTTTAAGGCGATTGAAGAGTTTAAACCAGATGCGATAGTTCATTTCGCAGCTTACATAGCAGTGGAAGAATCGGTTCAAAACCCTATAAAGTATTATGAAAATAATTTTTGCAACAGTTTAAAGCTTTTAGAATACGCTGTAAAAGTCGGAGTAAAGAGCTTTATTTTTTCATCAACAGCAGCTGTTTACGGTATAAAATCCGATAAACCTGTAAAAGAAACAGACTCTATAGAACCCATAAACCCTTACGGTCAAGCCAAGGCAAACTTTGAAAAAGCCTTAGAGGATGTATCTAGAGTGAGCGATTTAAAATACGTAATACTAAGATACTTCAACGTAGCTGGAGCAGACCCAGAAGGAGAGCTTGGTCAAATTTCCAAAAAACCAACACATCTTATTTTAAGAGCCTTAAAAGCGGCAAAAGGTGAGATAAAAGATTTTGGCATATACGGCACTGATTACAACACGAAAGATGGCACTTGCATAAGAGATTATATACATGTGTCTGATCTTGTGGATGCTCATTTTGAAGCTATGAGATACCTTGAAGAAGGCGCTGACTCAGATATTTTTAACTGCGGTTACGGAAGAGGTTTAAGCGTAAAAGAGGTGGTTGATATAGTAAAAGATGTAACAGGTGTTGATTTTCCAGTATATAATTACAACAGAAGACCAGGAGACCCACCTGTTCTTATTGCAAACGTTGATAAGATAAAAAATACACTTGGCTGGAAGCCAAAATACGATGATCCTTACTTCATAGTAAAAACCGCTTGGGAATGGGAGAAAAAGCAACGCTAATTTTAAGCTTTTCTTATATGGTCTAATGTGTTTATTAAAAGACCCAAAACAATAAGAGAAGACCCAATTATTTCATAAATATCCATACGCTCTTTTAGAATAATCATAGAAGAAATCATACCTATTACAGGTGTAAGCAGCATTGTAAGTCCCATAAAACCAGAAGGGAGCCTTTTTATCGCATAGCTCCATATAACCCATGCCAAAGCGTTTGCCAAAACTGCGTTATAGATTATACCAAACAATAGAAGATAGGAAAATTTTATATAAAATTTTTCAAATAGTATTGCAAAAAATAAAATCCCGACACTACCTATTAACATTTGCCAAGCGTTTATGGCCACTATATCTAAGGCTAGACTGCGGTGTTTTTTCTGCCATATTACTGCAAAAGCCCAAGATATGCCGCTCAAAATAGCAAGAACATCTCCTAAAACACCTTTACCATCTACCATACGCCAAGGCTCTAAAACCAAGGAAAGTCCTATAAAAGCTACAATGTTGCTAACTATTTCCTTTCTATCTGGTATTTCTCTTAAGATTTTCCAAGAAAACAACACAAGCCAAAAAGGCATCGAATAAACTAATATCGCTGTTTTACCAGCTTTTGCAAATTTAAGAGCCAATATCGTAAGTCCTACAAAACCTGTAGTTTGTAAAAGCCCTAATACACTCACATATTTAACATGCTTTAGCTTTAAGCTTTTCTTATTAAAAGCCAATATACTAAAAAGCAAAAATGAGCCTAAAATGCTTCTAAAGAAAGCAAAATAAAGCTCTGGCATATACTGTATTGATTGTTTCATTAAAACCCAATTGTAACCCCATATAAAAGATAGCAATATTAGTAAGAAAAAAGCTTTTTTGTCTATGTTCATTAAATATATTTTAAGATTGTTAGATTCTTCTGATTTGCTATCAAATCCATTAAAGACTGATAGGCTAACTGATATTGAGAATAGTCTGTCAATACATTAGCTACGTTGGCATCTTGATAATTGGCAAGTTCATTTGTAGCTACAGTGGTGGTGTTTGTTAGGATGTTGTTTTGGGTTTGTATATTTTGGATATAGCTTCCTACTTGGGCGTTGACATAAGATATTTGGTCTATAGCTCTTTGTACATTAAATATATAGCTACCATTTGGTATTTGGCTTGTGTTAAATTGATAAAATGCACCATTTACTACGTCTGTAGCTGTAAGAGATTGAGAAGCCAGCATAGAGCTTATTTCTAAGCTGTAAGTACCGTTTTGATTTTTAACAAAATCTGCGTAAGCGGCACCGCTTGAGGATAAATTTATTAGATTTGCTACATCTATTAGGCTCATATTGGCAGTATAGTCTATCGGTATGGTGCTAGAGCTTATTCTTATTTCCAGTATTCCACTTGTTCCAATTGGTGCAGTCAAACTGTTAAACGATTGAGAAGAAATTACCATGTTTGCCCCAAGTTCTTTATCTATAGTTGGAAGCCCCAAGCTTAGTCTATCGGCAGCTTGTTTTAATACAGAAAAAACGCTTTCTTGTTTGAAAGAAGAAGATACATATTGGTTTAAATCCACTATGCTTAAAGGTTTGGCTACATCTTTACCTGCTATCTCTAAAGAAAACGTAGAATTTGAGTTTTGTCTTATAAAAGCTTGCAACGTACCGCTAAATACGTTGTTTATGTAGTTGGATAATTCTAAAAGATTTGAAGGTGTTTGGTCTAATGTATAAAGGGAATTGCTGTCTACTAAAGAATAGGTAGCTGAAAGGTTGTTGGTAGATGGGGATATTTCTATGCCGTATGTGTTATCTATGTTGTGTAGTATGGAGGCTTTAAAGTTTCCACCGGTAGAGGTGGATATTTTGTTTAATAAAGTAGCCAATGTGTCGGTGCTTGAATATGAGATATCGTAGATATTTGTGGATGAGGCCGTTGCTATGCTTAGAGAGATAGTACCAGATATTCCTAAACTTGAATTTGTAGAAGATAGTCCAGCGTTCCAATCCCATTCGTACGGTGTGTTGTTGTAATTTATCTGATATACGTTGGTACCATAGTGTATTATAAGCTCTCCTGGGCCCGAAAAGCTTTGTGTGTAAGAGTTGTATGAGGTTGATGTAGTTTGTATATTTAGGCCAAATACATTTTGACCGTTTAGGTATGTTGGTACTTGGTAAGAATTTGATATCTGTGTATAGTAATCCGTTGTAGAAGCTTGATAAGAAAAATCAGGGTTAAAAGGCTGTATGGACAATGAAGAGCCACCAAACAGATAATTGTTTCCAAATTTCTCGTTTGCTTTTGACAGAGTAAGGTTTAATATAGAATAGATACTTTGTCCCATATTTATAAGCTGGGTTGAATTGTAGGTGGCTTCGTTTGCTGCTGCTACAACGTCTGTATTTACTGTTTGAAGATAATCGTAAAGGTTTCCGAGTATAGATGTTGTAGTAGTTAGTGCGTTGCTAGCAGAGAAAGCGTTTTGTGAATATGTTGATAAAAGCACTATCTCTTTTTTTAAATTTATAACTTGCTGGGTGTCTCCGGGATTTTCGCTTATATTTAACAGCTTATATCCTGTTGAGGCTTCTTCTATTGTGTCCTGTAAGTTATTAAGCACCACATTATCCTGTGATTTGTAAAAGTTGTAAAGGCTTAAATCCGGTATAGCACCTGCCATAGCTTATCCTCCGTTTACCATATTGAGAGTGGTTTGCATTAGATTGTTCAATATCCCTACTATGCTTGCAGAAGCTTGATAGTCTTGTTGCAGGTTTTGTAGTGTGATGTATTGTTGGTCTAGAGATACTCCTTGGACTTGTTCTACTTGAGAGCTTATTGAATTTACCAAAGAACTCATGCTGCTATAGCTTGTTTGTAAAATATTCACAGTAGAAGCTACAGAACCTATAAGTGTTTGATATAAACTCTTTGAAGATGCCCACCAGCTGTTGGAGTAATAAGAAAAGTTGGAAGCTGAATTTGGGTCTACGTTTTGTAATATTGCGCCAAGGCTTGGATTTATAGATATACTGGAAGCATCTATACCTTCAAAAACCATTTCGCTTTTATATATATTGCCACCGCCCATTAAAAAGTTTGAAGACGAATCTGCTACAGTATAGTTTGATGGATTTGAAGAGCTTATAGCTAGAGAGTACGTCCCATCTGGATTTGATACAACGCTAGCGCTAAAAAGACCTATAAGAGCTGGATTTGAGTCTATTAAAGTTGTCAAAGAGTTTAGAGAATATTGTCCATAGTTTGTTATGGAGTATATAGCGACATTTCCATTGTAAAATGTGAGTGTAGCGTTTTGTCCTATTCCATAAGAAGATAGCGATACCGTGTTGCTTATAACATTTTTGCTAAATACGTAAGTGTTGTGAGAATCTGTTATGCCATATTTTGATTGATTTAAAGATGCTATATGTAAAGAGTATAAGCCTGTAAAGCTACTTCCGCTATCTACTATATTGTATTGGTTTGGATTTTTTATCTGGATTCTAAGATGATATAACCCATCTTGTTCTTTTACGATGCTAGCACTAAACAATGTTGCAGATGGTATTTGCGATAGCTCGTTTGCTATTTGAACTAAGCTTTGATTTGTGTATGTAATGCTAAAAAGTGGTGTTGTATTGTTTCTAAAGGTCAATACTCCTGTTTGTGATATGGTATCTGTGGAAGATGAAAGACCTATGGGCATATCTACAAAGGGTGATGAAACTATGTTAGCATAGTATTTACCTTGGAGATTTGGGTTGTTGTTTATAGCATTTACAATCTGGTCTAAAGACATATCGGTGTAATTTAGCTGAGCATAAGTCCCAGAACTAGAATTATCAGTGAAAGATAGTACCCCTGTAGGTCCGCTACCACTTGTAAAAACTATATTTGACGAAGAATCTACTATGTTGTAAACACCTGTGAAAGAGCCAGCGGTATTGCTGTAAGTAGGTGTAATTTGCAAATAATAATTTCCAGAAGGGTCTAAAGATATATTTGCATTAAACATGCCACTTGCATTTATAGAGCTTGATAGTTGTACCAAGTTTAGTGAACCATAATTTGATATTGTGTAGCTTGGAGTAGTGCCACTGTAAAGGGTTAGGCTTCCATTGGATACTCCTAAGGAGGAAAGTGCTGCTGCGGTGGAAGAAACATGGTTTGGCGGGAAGTTCCAAACTTCTCCTTGATTTCCTATAGGAGAATCTGTGTTTGTAAGGTTTTGCACCAGATAATAGTTAGACCCGCTTTGTACTGGTATTTTTGTATTCATTATAGCGTTGGCTGCTACGTTATCTTGTTCAACTTTATACGTATTAACATCATATGAAAAATCTATCATTGCTTTTAGTTCGCCACCTTGCACATAATTTGTAATATTTATAGCTTGATTGTTGTTGTTTAACCATTCTATTGTTTGGTATGGTGAATTACCAGAGCTTCCTAAGGCAAGTTTCCAGTAATTTGTCCCATCTACAAGTGTAAAGCCACCATTTATTGCAATATGGACTCTCCCAATGGAATCTTCCTGAACGTTTACGCTTATAAGCTTTGACAGTTGTGATATGTAAGCATCTCTTTGGTCTAAAAGCTCCTTATAATTATGGGCATTTGAATATGTAAGAGCATAAGAGGTGGTTATTTGTTGATTTAAGTTTGCTAAGTTTTTTATAAGTGTATTTATTTGATTTAGATACTGCAAAGAACTTGTTGGTACTTGGTATGCTAAGTTATTTATAGTGGAAGCGTTTGAATTGAGATTTTGAGCAAAATTGCTTGCGGTGGTAAGAACTTGATTTTGATATCCTATGTTTGAAGTATCTGTAAAAAGTTGCGTGAAAGCGCTAAAAAAAGCATCATCGTAAGAAGTGGAAGAAGAGTTGGGACCCACTACGTTAAATATATTTTGCACTTGCTTGTTGTATTGAAGCCTTGTGTTATAATAATCTAAGCTGGAGCTTTTATTTTGTAAAAGCTGGAAAAAATAAAGATTTTGAATTCTTTTTATATCTTGTAAACTTACACCTACTGGATATGTATCTTGAATAATGGGGGCTTCTTGTGCGTAGTTTGAGTTGCTAGCGTTTGTTATATTTTGAGAAGTAATGTCTATAGCTTGCTTAAATATGTTTAGAGCGTTTGTAACTAAATCGTATGAACCAAACCCCATACTCAAGCCCTCGCTGAGAATCCTTTAGACTTTATGTAATTTATAGTTTCTGATATTAGTCCATTTACTATGTTGTTTAGTTCTAATATAAGAGTAGATATATATATGAGATCGTCCATGTGTTTTAGTATAGATTCTTCTGATGATTTTTCAATGATGGATACAAGTTCTTGTAGTTTAGAAGATATGTTTTGATATTCAAAAGGTCTTTTGAGCGCATCTTTTATCTCTTTTATAAGCGTTTCCATGCTTTTTGTATCGGCATTTACACTCATGTTTTTAGTATTATACCAACATCTATTATAAGCTTCTCTACCACTTCAGCGGGGTCTTTAAAATAGTATTTTATATTCATGTCAGCTTTTTGTAATATCTTTATAATGCCAAACAATTTATCCTTTTTTATGGTTTTTAACTGTTTTGCCAATATGTTTTTTTGAAAGGGATGGTTTATACCTAAGATTTTACAGGTTTCATCGAAGCTCTTGTTTATTTTAAAAGCCAGATACATGTTGGTAAATTGCTTTTGGATAAAGCCAAGAGTCAACAGCGGGTGTTGGCCAAGTTTGATTGTATCGTAAAATATAGACAATGCTCTTTTGATATCTTGGTTTACAAGGGCGTCCACAATAGAAAAAGCTTCATCTTTTGGCTCTTTTATCATAGCTTTTGATAAGACTTCTTCCGTAATAGGCATAGACTTTGCTAAGAGTATAAGTTTATCTGTTTCGTTTTTTAGATTTAAAGAATCTGTTCCTATTGTGCTTATGATAGTATCTATTATATCTTGCTTTAGTTCTATACCCTCTTTTTTAAACTTTTTCTGTATTAGGCTTTTTAGATAGTCTGGTTTTTTATGTTTGGAAGTTAAGATATTTATATCTCCCAAAAGGTTTTGTATATTTTTTATATCTTTTTCCGATAAATCCTCGTATTCTTCCAATATAAGAATGTTTTGTGTTTTTTTTAGAAAATCAAGATTTTCTTTCTTTAACTTGCTTAAAAGCTCAGTAAAATTTTTTATAATAACAACAGATTTTTTATTAAATATACTCTTTGAAGAGACTATGTTTTTGAAGTTATCATAGTCTAATTCGTCTGCCCAATAGGTTTTAGTCTCGTATTTCTGTCTTACAAGCTGTTCAAAATATTGAATAAAGTACACATCTTTTCCATATAAAATAGTGTGTGTGAGATGCTCAAAAGAGCTATCTTTCTTTATGTAATCTAATACATCAAGCATTCTTATAAAATAATAAACTTAAGATATTTTTCAATGTCTGCTTCATTAAATGTCTATGAACCACCATATCTATCATGCCTTTTTTAAGAAGAAACTCTGATGTCTGAAAGTCTTCTGGTAATTGTTGTTTTATGGTCTGCTCTATGACCCTTGCTCCTGCGAAGCCTATTATAGCTTTTGGTTCTGCTATTATGATATCTCCTAAAAAAGCAAAAGAGGCTGACACTCCACCTGTGGTAGGGTTTGTGAGCACCGTTATAAAGGGTACCGAATTTTTATGCATAATGTCTACTGCAATAGAAGTTTTTGCCATTTGCATTAAGGATATTACGCTTTCTTGCATCCTGGCACCGCCTGAGGTTATAACGCTTATATGTGGTTTTCTATCTTGGACTGCTTTTAAAGAGGCTAGTTTAAATCTTTCTCCTACCACAGAGCCCATACTACCACCTATGAAGCTAAAGTCCATAACGCTAAGTATAATAGGATAATCTGAGAGTTTTCCATCAAATATAGTAATAGCTTCAGAGGTGTTAGAACTTTCTTTTAACATTTTTAATCTATCTTTGTATTTTTTTGTATCTTTAAAGGATAAAAAATCTGTAGGTTTTATATATTCAAATAAAACTGTATAGTTGTAATCAAGTATCATGTTAGCCCATAAATACGGGTTCATCTGATGGTGATGTCCACATTTTGGACATACATAGAAGTTTGTCTCTAGCTCTTGGGCTAGGAGTATATTTTTACATTCTTCACATTTTGTCCAAAGGTTTTCCTTCTTTTCTTTTTTTCTAAAAAAATCAAATATACTCATATCAGATCTCTATGTTGTCTATAAGCCTCGTATTTCCTATCTTCACAGCTATAAGTATTCTATCATACTTGCTTGCCACTTTCTTTTCCTCTAACGTATCCTTATCTACTATTTTAATGTAATCTATGCTATCTACGTCTAGAACCTCTTTAGCCTGTTCTATAATTTTATCTGAATCTTTTATACCACTTTCAAAGATTTCTTTGGCTTTTAATAAAAATTTGTATATAGTACCAGCTCTTTTCCTTTCTTCTTTGTTTAGGTAAGTATTTCTGGAGCTCATAGCCAGACCATCTTCCTCTCTTTTTGTTGGTATAGGAATTATTTCTATATCAAAATTTAAATCCTTTACAAGCTTTTCAACAATTTTTAACTGCTGATAGTCTTTTTCACCAAAAAATGCTTTATCTGGACTTACTATGTTAAAAAGTTTTGTAACCACAGTACACACGCCATCAAAATGTCCTGGTCTAAAGGCACCTTCTAATACATTTGCCAAAGGTCCTATGTTTATGGTGGTAGAAAAACCTTTAGGATACATTGTTTCTATGTCTGGTGTAAAAACCATATCCACTTTTTCTTTTTCTAAAAGCTCCAAATCCCTTTTTAAGTCCCTTGGATATCTGCTGTAATCTTCTTTCGGACCAAATTGCTTCGGGTTTACAAATATACTTACTATTACATTGTCGCATGCGCTTTTGGCAGCCCTTACCAAAGATATATGTCCTTCGTGAAGATATCCCATAGTAGGTACATAGCCAATAGTTTTCAAGCTTTGTTTTTGGCTTTTAACAAAATTTTTAACGCAATCTATATCTTTACAAACGTTCATAGTTTCATTATACAATAAACCTAATAAGCTCCTTCTTTTTTAAAAACTACTTTTATAGTTTTAAATAGTATCATAACATCAAGCCACAAAGACCAATTAAGTACATACCAAGTATCTAGTTTTAACCTTTCTTCAAAAGTAAGCTCATTCCTGCCGCTTACTTGCCACAAACCGGTAATGCCAGGTCTAGTTAGTAGTATATAGTCTTTGTAATCTCCCATATCTTTTTCTTCGGAAGGTAGGTATGGTCTTGGCCCCACCAAGCTCATTTCTCCCTTTAATACGTTAAATATTTGTGGAAGCTCATCTAAAGATGTTTTTCTTAATATTTTACCTATTCTTGTAATTCTGGGGTCGTCTTTTTTTAGCTTTTTGAAAGTCTGCCATTCTAAAAGCGCTTCTTTGTTTTGCTGTAAAAATTTCTTTAAGATTTCTTCGTTATTTATATACATAGTTCTAAATTTTATACATTTAAATATTTTACCGTTTTCTCCAAGCCTTTCTTGTACAAAGAAAACTGGTCCTTCACTGTCGAGTTTTATCAGTATTGAAAACGCGGCTATTATAAAAAGTAGTATTGGAAGAAGCAGTACCGCCACTGTTATATCAAATATCATTTTTGTAGCTTTATTTATTCTGGATTCTAAATTGTTGGTGATTTTTATCAAGAAAAGTTGTTCTTTAAATAGATGGTAAAGCTCGCTGTTTAAAAGCCCTATACCTTTCAAGTCCGGTACTACAAATACCTGCTTTATATATCTATGTGTTGTATTCACCAGATGAGCTAACTCTTCGTTGTTTAAAGATGGCATTGATATCACAACAACTTCTATATCTTTAAGATTTTTTATATCTTCTTTGGTCCCTATGATGGGTATTTTTGTGTTGTTTATTTCTACAAATCCTTTTTTAAAATCATCTAAAAATCCTCTTACATCGTATCCTAAATGCTCGTCTTCTAAAATGCCTTTTGCTACGCTTTTACCAGAAGAACCAGCCCCTATTATAACTATTGGACTTTTCCATATATTAATATGGTTTAGTAGTTTTTTACCAAAATACCTTAAGATGGATATTGTAAAAACTGCGTAAAAACAAAGAAGTATCAAAGTAAGCCTAGACATTTCAAGGGATATCTTACTGAGAGACAACACAGCAAATACAAAGATACCCGATAAGAAAACGGCTTTTAATATCTCTTTTACTTCAAACCAATAAGTATATCTTTTGGTATAAAGCTTTTGATACCATAAAAAAAATAAAAATACAAGAGGTATCCACCAAAAAGATAGAAAATGGAAGAAACTAAAGTTAAATATTATATCCTTTATAAGGACCTGCCCTAAAAATTTTCTTGTTATAAATGCTAAAAAGAGTGCAATATAAAAAGCTATTAAATCGATAACCATAAGAGAGATTGCTCTGAAAACGCTTTTCATTAAAGAAGGATGCCGCTGGCGCTTGGTCTAAACTGAAGTGCTAGGCTTATGTGTTCTGGTTTTATATAAGCAGATTCATTCATGTCTGCTACAGTCCTAGATACTTTTAAAAGCCTAACATAAGACCTTCCCGTAAGATTTAAACCCGATATAGCGTTCGATAAAAGTTTTTTAGCCTGCTCGTCTAGTATACAAAGCTTATCTATCTCTTCTTCTGTCATTTCTGAGTTAAACCTTGTTTTTGAGTTTTTAAAACGCTCTTTTGCTATATCAAAAGCCCTTAATACCATTTCTTTTAGGTCTTTGGAAGATATTTCCTTTTTTCTTGTAATAAGTTCATCTTCTTTTAAAGCTTCTACACTAACAAACAAATCTATTCTATCAAGCAAAGGCCCTGAGATTTTAGACTGGTATTGTTTTATTTGATGAGGTGAACATTTACAAGCTTTTAGATTGCTCTTGTAATACCCACAAGGGCAAGGATTCATGGCGCCTACTAGCAGAAAAGACGCAGGAAATTTAACGCTACCGTGAACTCTTGATATGTTCACTTCTCTATCTTCTAAAGGCTGCCTTAGGGCTTCTAAAGTTTTTCTATTAAACTCTGGCATTTCATCCAAAAACAACACCCCCTTATGGGCCAGCGATACAGCGCCTGGTTTTGGTATAGTCCCACCGCCTATCAAAGATACCTCTGAAGCGCTTCTATGTGGTGCAGCAAAAGGTCTTTGCTTTATAAGGGAATTTTTTAAAAGACCGGCTACGCTATATATTTTTGATACTTCTAAAGATTCTACCTCATCCAAAGGAGGCATAATGCTTGGTAATCTTTTAGCCAGCATAGATTTTCCGCTACCAGGAGGTCCTATAAAGAGCATGTTGTGAAAACCAGCGGCTGCTATAGCACATGCTTTTTTTGCCATATTCTGACCTATAATATCTATCATGTCAAGGTATTCTTCTTTAATATTTTGCTCTTGATGCTTTATAGGAGGCAAAACTGTGTCTTTGTTTATGAAGTTTACAAGCTCTTCGATATCTTTTGGAGAGTACACGCTTATATGTTTTAAAAAAGATACTTCTTGAGCGTTTTCTAATGGTACTACTATGTTCTTTATTCCTATTTCTTCAAGGGCCAAAGCCATTGGTAATATGCCGTTTATTGGTTTGATAACGCCTTCTAAAGACAATTCCCCCAAGAAGGCAAAGTTTTTAATATTGTCTTTTTTGACGACTCCAAGATAGCAAAGTATACCTATGGCTATTGGTAAATCATAAAATGTACCTTGTTTTCTTATGTTAGAAGGTGATAAGTTTACAGTAATCCTTTTTGGTGGAAAACCAAAGCCCCTGTTTACGAGGCTTGATCTTACCCTTTCTTTGGATTCTTTTATGGCTATATCTGGAAGCCCTACTATGCTAAAGCTAGGAAGTCCATTTGAGATATCTAATTCTACGGTAATTTTTATGCCTTCTACACCAAGAAGTCCAGCGCTGTTTATCTCAAAAAACATTTTCTCTTACGGTGTCATCTTCTTCTAAATATTCGCCGCTTTGGACTTCTAACATCTCTAAATCTATGATACCTGGATTTTCTATGTAGTGCCAAGTGGACTTTGGTACAAAAAAGCTTTCGTTTTCGTGAAAAAAGTACTGTTTATCGCCTATTATAACTTTTGCTGTACCTCTTAATATTATCCAGTGCTCTGTTCTGTGGTGGTGCATCTGCTTTGATATGTGTTTTTTTGGTTTTAACAAGAGCTTCCTTATTTTGAAATTTTTACCTTCCTCTAAAAGCATATAATACCCGTATGGTTTATATGCAATTAAAGATTCTTCAGCCCTTTTATCGTTTTTAGCTTTTAATATATCTACAATTTTTTTTACATCTTGAGAGCTATTTTTATCAGCTATCAAAGTAGCATCTTCTGTATCTACTATTATGAGGTTTTGAAGACCTATTGCGCCGACAAGCCTTTTGTTTGATATTATAAGGTTGCTGTATGAGTTTAGCGTTATAGCATTGTCTCCTATCAAGGCGTTGTTGTTTTTATCTTTTTGAAGTTCTCCATACACAGATATCCAGGAGCCCACATCAGACCATTTTATGTCAAGTTTTGCGCAGGCGCCTTTTTTTGTATGCTCCATTATCGCATAATCAAAGGAATTTGGGTTTACTTTTTGAAAGCTTTCTAAACTACCTTTTGTAGATATCTCGTATAAAGAATCATTTATGCTCTTGAATTCCTCTATTAAAAGTTGCTTATGAACGAAAAACATGCCACTGTTCCAAAGGTAGTCTCCTGCTTCTACATATTCTTTAGCCAAATCTTTGTTGGGCTTTTCTATAAATTTATCTATTTTATATATGTTATCTGAAAGAGGAACTCCTATTTTTATGTACCCATACCCTGTTTCTGGATAGGTGGGTTTTATGCCGAAGGTTATTATATAATCTTTTGTATATGGATACGTTTTTCTCACATAATCTTTAAAACGTTCACCGTCTTCAATCCTGTGGTCCGAAGGTAAAATAAGCAGGCTAGTGTTTTCTTTTGCGTGATAAGTAGCCAGTGCTATTGCTGGTGCTGTATTTTTTGGTATCGGCTCTCTTATTATGCTCGCTTTTACTGCTATTTCTTCTAAATGGCTCTCTACTATCCAATAATAGCTATCTGAAGTGATTATTATTATATCTTGTGCAATATCTTTTACTCTTAAAATAGCTTCTTGAAACAATGAATAATCTGAAAAAAGCCTTAAAAACTGTTTTGGGTAATTGGAGCGGGAGAGGGGCCATAGTCTTGTGCCAGACCCTCCGCATAGTATAACAGCGGTAATATCCATATTATGTGGTGGAGCCTTCTTCGTCTAAGTAAAGGTCTTCATCGGATATAGTACCGTTCCATCTTGAAAAACCAGGCAACGCTTCTATCCTATACCAAGCGGAACGATACCATATACCTTCTGGATCTTTTTTTACGGGAGCTAACTCATATGCTTTTGTTTCTTTATGATAATCCCATGTGATATAATTGTTAAAATCTTGTATTATATCTGTAATTGCTACTCCTATTTCTCCGGTTAATATCTTTTGAAACTCTCTCCATCTATATATAGAGGAGTCTCTTAGGGTTAGCCCAAAATATCCTACTGCTCCTTCGTCTTTTAAGAGTGAAATACCTCTTTTTATAAAAGCGCTAAAAGCAGCTATTGTTTCTGGTGGATCTGTAATGAACACGTCAAATTTGCCAAGCATTTCTTCTGGAAGGGGTTTTCTTAAATCCCATACAAAGGCTTTTGCGTTTTTTATACCGAGCCTTTCAAATATTTCATTGTCAAAGTCTATAGAACGCTTATCTATATCTATTATGGTCACAGAGTTTGCTTTTCTTGACAGCGCTATAGCAAGACCTGTTAAATCATCTTCTGCTCCCATGACTACTATGTCTTTACCTTGCAAATCTCCTCTTGAGTCTATAAATAAAACTCTGCTAACGGTGGTTTCTGGTGTTACGGAGCCTTGGTCGTAATCTTGGATTGCCTTTGGCCTATTTTTTGTCTCTTGTAAAAATGTCCTATAAAGCTCTATATCCAGGTAAAAAGGTATACCTCTACCTTCACACGCTTGACACTTGTATTCTTTTCTTGGATGTATGTTGTACTCTTTTATGAGATCGTAACCTTTCTGAGTAAGCCTTATGTCTTGATTTTGGTCTATGAAAACGTAACCTTCTTCTAAAAGCGTATTTACAATGCCAGCGGCTGCTGGTACTGGTAAGTCGGCATAGTCTACTATACTCCAAAAGTTTCCGGTGACCAAAAGCCCAGATAAGACCATTTCTATGTTTTTCTTATATAGCTTAACACCGCCTTTTTCTTTTGCTTTTTCAGCTAATTCAACAAGTTTATTACTCAAGACATCACCTCCTTTAATTGGTCTTGATATTATACCATATTTTATGTTTTCATGCTTAGGTATTGCTTTTACGTTTGTTTTATAGCTAATAATTCAACATAATAGGTAGTTATGTACTCTTCGTTAAAATCATAGAATTCTTTTAGATGTTTTGGCATATTTTCCAATATATGAAAGATGTGTTTTCTATTTTTCTCAGGTGTATTCATCCTATCAAACCATTCTGGCAATATATATTTTGTTTTTATAGTTCTTGTGTATTCAATATGAAATCCTTGATCTTTAAGCATACTTTTCCATTCTTCCAAAGAGTATGATTTTATGTGAGAAGGGTCTCTTAGTTTTTCTATATGGTTTATAATGCTTTTAGCTTCTTCTAAATTTAATACCGAGCAGTCTAGTATGTATAGCTTACCGCCTTGCCTTAAAACTCTATAAATTTCTCTTAGAGCTTTGCTTATATCGTAAAAATGGTGAGGAGCAAATCTACATGTTGCAATATCAAAATATGTATCCTCAAATTTTAAAGAGTGGACATCCATTTTCATAAGACTTATATTTTTGATTTTTCTTTCTTGCACTAATATACTAGCTTGGTTTAACATGTTTTCTACAATATCTATCGCTATAACTTCTTTTACGTAGTTTGATAATGCTATAGCAGTATATCCAGACCCGGTTGCTATGTCTAACGCTATATCGCTTTCTTTTGGATTGACAATTTCTATCATTCTATCTAAGTCGTCTTTGTCAGAAAAAACGTTGCTTATCCTATAGTGATATGCATTTTCACCAAAACTTTTTGCCAAGGCATCTTCGTTGTTCATTTTTATATTATAAGCCAAAAACTATGTTAAAATGTAAATCATTGATATAATGAAGTTTATATTTATATTCTAAGTTTATGAGCTTTTTTCAGCTAAAAACAAATTTAAAACCTGCAGGCGATCAGCCTAAAGCTATTGAAGAGTTGCTGTCAAACTTTGAAGCTGGAGCTAAAGCACAAGTACTCCTTGGAGCTACCGGAACTGGCAAAACCTTTACAATAGCAAATGTTATAGCAAAGTATAAGAAACCAACTCTTATATTAGCCCACAACAAAACCCTAGCTGCCCAGCTTTATAGGGAGTTTAAAGAGCTTTTCCCAAACAACGCAGTGGAATATTTTATATCTTATTATGATTATTATCAGCCAGAAGCCTATATACCAGAAAAAGATTTATATATAGAAAAAGACTCTTCTATAAACGATATATTGGATAAATACCGTCACAGCGCTACAAAATCTGTTATAGAAAGGGCCGATACTATAGTAGTGGCTTCAGTGTCTTGTATATATGGTTTAGGTTCACCAGAGCATTACGTAAACATGCGTATTCAACTTTTAAAAGGACAAAAATTAGACCCACTTAAACTATCTCGCCAGCTTGTAGAAATAGGCTACGAAAGAAACGACTTTTCCTTCAAAAGGGGAACATTTTCCGTAAGAGGCGGGGATTCTATTGAAATAGTGCCGTCTCACGCAGATGACATTGTTATACGCATAGAGTTTTGGGACAACGAGATAGAATCCATCAAAGAGCTTGATTTGTTAAATAGGCATCTTATAAGAGAAACAGATCATACAGTTTTATTTCCAGCCACCCACTATGTAGCGCCAAAGCCAGCCCTTATGGAAGCCATAGGAAAAATAGAGCAAGATTTAAGAGAAAGGATAAACTACTTTAAATCCCAAGGCAAAGAGGTAGAAGCTCAAAGGTTATGGCAAAGGACAATGTACGATATAGAGATGATAAAAGAGCTTGGGCATTGTAAAGGCATAGAAAATTACTCTAGGTATTTTGATGGTAGAAAAGAAGGTGAACCACCTTTTACATTGTTAGATTATATGCCTGAGGATTTTCTTTTGATAGTGGATGAATCACATGTTACAATACCACAAGTCAGAGGCATGTACAACGGGGATATATCAAGAAAGCAAAAGCTTGTAGATTACGGCTGGAGGCTTCCTGCTGCTTTGGACAATAGACCTCTTAAGTTTGAAGAGTTTTTAAGAAAGATAAATAAAGTGATATTTGTATCGGCAACACCGGGTGAATGGGAAATTGAGTATTCAAAAGGTGTTATAGTAGAGCAAATAGTAAGACCTACAGGTCTTTTGGACCCAGAGGTAGAAGTAAGACCCACCGCAAATCAGTTGGAAGATTTAATAAAAGAGATTTTAAAAGTAAAATCTAGAAACGAAAGAGCTATAGTCCTAACCACCACCAAAAGACTTTCTGAAGATGTAGCAGATTACCTTATAGAGCGCAGAATAAAGGCTAGATATCTTCATTCTGATTTAGATGCCATAGAGAGGGCAAAAGCTATTAAAGAGTTAAGAGAAGGCTCCATAGATGTGATAGTTGGTGTAAATCTCTTAAGAGAAGGCATAGATATGCCAGAGGTTTCGTTGGTGGCTATATTAGAAGCCGATAAAGAAGGGTTTTTAAGAAGTACTACGTCCCTTATTCAAACCATAGGAAGAGTGGCAAGAAATGTAAATGGTAAAGCTATACTTTACGCTGACCGTATCACTGAATCTATGAAAAGAGCTATAGATGAGACCAATAGAAGACGGGAAATTCAAAAGCGCTACAACGAAGAGCATGGCATAACACCAAAGTCTATTGTAAAACCAGTAAAAGAGCTTCTTAGCATAGAAGACCTTGACTATGTAAAAGTGCCGGATTCTATACCAAAAGGTATAAAGACTGAAAAAGATTTGATAGAACGTTTAAACAAATTAGAAAAGATGATGTGGGAAGCCTCGAAGAAGTGGGAGTTTGAGAAAGCCGCCAAGATAAGAGATGAGATAAATGAACTTAAGAAGGTGGCTGGTCTTTTTTAAGCTTTTAATATGAAAAGCCCTAAACTCTTCTTATCAGACATAGACGGGGTTTTAACAGACGGAAAGCTTTATTATACAAAAAATGGAGAGGATATAAAAGCCTTCAATGTAATGGATGGGCTTGGTATCAAGCTTCTTCAAAACGCTGGCATAAAATTCGGAGTTATCTCCGGAAGACACTCAGAGGCACTTTTAAATAGGTTGCGAGAGTTGGATATAGAAATAATCTATACTGGAAATCATCATAAGCTTGATATTTACAACAATATAAAAGCGGACTTAAATTTAGAAGATGAAGAGATTTGTTATATGGGTGACGATTTGGTGGACATACCCGTCTTAAAGCGAGTTGGTTTTAGCTTCGCCCCTTCTAACGCCCATCCTTTTGTTAAAAGCTTTTGTAAGTATATAACAAAAAAACAAGGTGGTGATGGTGCATTGAGAGAGGCTATAGAGCACATTCTTGACTTGACAGGCCATTTGTATTCTATACTAAAATCCTTTTCTTAATAAAAATCTTAAAACTTATATGATATAATAATGATAAAAGGAGGGGTTTATGAAAATAGCTTTTTGTGAGTTAGAAGGCTGGGAAATGCCTTATATTGAGAAGTTTATAGAAGAGAACAATTTGGAGCTTGCTTGTTTTTCAAATGAGACCATAGACAAAGTAGATATCCCAGATGACATAGAAATTCTAAGTACTTTTATATATTCTAAAATCACAAAAGACGTGATAGATAGTTTACCAAATCTAAAGCTAATAGCCACCCGCTCCACAGGCTTTGATCACATAGACGTAGCTTATGCAAATGCCAAGGGAATAACTGTATGCAACGTGCCATCCTATGGTGAGGAAAGCGTTTCTGAATACACAATAATGCTTATGTTGGCTTTGGCAAGAAGGCTAAGAGAAACTATAGACAATGTAGAAAAAGGCTTATACAAAACTTCCAATTTAAGGGGTATAGAGCTTGCCGGCAAAACAGTTGGAGTTATTGGCACTGGTAGAATAGGTGCAAGAACTGCTTTGCTCTCAAAATGCTTTGATATGAATGTAGTTTGCTACGATGCTAAGCCAAATCAAACGCTCTTAGATGCAGGTATAAAGTATGTGGGTTTTGATGAACTTTTATCTACATCGGATTTTATTACTTTGCACGTACCTTACTTACCATCAACCCATCATCTTATAAATATGGACAACATTAAGCTTTTCAAAAAAGGAAGCTTTATAGTAAATACTTCAAGGGGTAAGGTAGTTGAAACTGAAAGTATAATATACGGACTAAAGCAAAAGATTTTGGCTGGTGCTGCCATAGACACCTTTGAGTCCGAAGAGGTGGTAATGGAAGAACATCTTTTATGGGATGCGGATTTATCGGCAGAAACCCTCAAAAAAGCTTTAGAGATAAATTATCTTCTTAAACATCCAAATGTTATCATTACGCCTCATAATGCTTACAATACAAAAGAAGGGCTTCAAAGAATACTAAGCACTACCCTTGAAAATATAATGGCTTTTATTAAAAATCAGCCTAAAAATGTCGTTAAATAGTTTTGGGATTTTAAAATGACTGGTGAGCCAAATTTTAGTATAATATAATTGTGAATTCTAAGTATTTTAGGTTGGGATTGTTTCTTCTTGTAAGTGCAATAGCTTTTGCTTTTATGGCAATAAGCTTTAGTGGTATAAGATATTTTTTTGAAAAATCAAATACATATGAAGCTCTGCTTGATGATGTGCACGGTCTTAGCGTAGGGGCTGAAGTAAGAGTAAACGGTGTAAAAGCTGGAAGGGTTGAAAAGATAAGCTTTAAAAATGGCAAAGTTTTAGTGGTTTTTTCTGTAAAAAAGGATATTCCCATATATAAAGACGCTGAAGTATCTATAGGTACCCTTGGTCTTATGGGAGATAAATACGTATCCGTAGAAGAAGGACATTCTATATATGGTGAGCTCCCGCCAAACAGTATGATAGAAAACGTTGGGGTATCTTCGGATACCGAGTCCCTTATCAAAAACTTAAACGACACCGCTAAAAACTTTTCTGTAGTAGCGTCAAACTTAGCTAGTATAATATCTCAAAACAGAGATCAAATAGAAGGTATCATACAAAATCTGGATTCTCTTACTAAAAACCTAAACACTATGATAGCTCAAAATCAAGAGACATTAAGGCAGACCATATCAAACTTAGATATGCTCACTTATCAACTAAATCTTACACTTCCTCAAACTATAGCTGATATAGATAGAACCGCTAAAAACTTAGCACAGATAACAGGACAAAACAAAGAAGATATAAGGGCTTTGGTAGAAAACTTAAAAGCTCTTTCTTCTACATTGAAAGATCAAACGCCCGTCTTGATGGCTAATTTAAATACTTTATCTCAAAATCTAAACACACTCGTGGTTGAAAATCAAAATGGTATTCACTCTTCTGTAAAGAATTTTGCTGAACTTTCTAAAAGCCTAAAACAAAGCTCAGATGAACTAAACGAAATTCTTGCCAAAATAAATACAGGTCAAGGTACTCTTGGTAAACTTGTAAACGATAAGAGCCTATATACCAATGCCAACAATGCTATTTCTACGTTTTCACATTTAGGAAAGATTGTGAATAGGTCTAACTTATACATAGGGGGCAGGTTTGAACTGTTTAGAGCGGGTCAATCAAAAGGTATTTTATCTTTAAAGCTTCAGCCAAACAATCATGAGTATTATCTTTTTGAAATAGTAGGCAATTCTATGGGTAGAGTTACTACTCAGTATATAAACAACAACCCCCAAACTATTTATGAATACAAACCGGAATACACCTTGCAATATGCTAGAATATTTAAAGACCCATTCTTTAGGCCAGGAAAATCCTATTTTGTAGTGAGAGGAGGTCTTAAAGAATCTACTGGTGCTGTTGGTTTTGACTACATATACAACAATAGACTCACATTTACAAGCGATTTATGGAATTTTGGAAGAAAAGATTATCCAAATATGCCAAATCTAAAACCAGATTTACAAATAGGTGCTACGTATCAAATTTTTGGTCCTCTTTTTGTTAGAGGTGGTATAACAGATATATTAAACAGCAAACTTACAGGCGGCTTCATAGGAGCAGGACTTATGTTTACAGATAACGACTTAAAATACTTACTTGGCGCTGTAAAAGTACCCTAATCATACCAATCTTTTAGTACATCGTCTAATATAAGTTTGGCTGGGTCTTGTTTTGGTATTAGTTTATCTTCCATTTTTTTTAAAATCTCTTGTCTTTTAGCGTACATATCATCTTTTGCTTTATTTTGTCTAGCCTCTATAAGGTGATTCAGTACGTTTTTAAAAGCTTCAAAACTATCTACTTTATAAGCGTACTCTAAAGCCAAAGTGCCTATATCATTTAATGGTTGATGGCTTTTTGAATCGAAAAATATCAAGGGTTTTCCTGTGGCTATAGGATATTCCAGCAAAAAAGAAAGACCATCGGTAAGCATAGCATCCGATTTGCCAAATACCTTAAAGTAATCTCCGCCTTCGTAAATTTCTACATTTTCTAAAGAGCCAAATTCTTTGACCCATTCGTCATATTCTTCTTTATGCATAATTTGATGTTCCATTAATGCTCTTCTTAAAAATGGATGCGGTTTGTAGATTATCTTTATATCTTTTCTTTCCTTTGCTAAATCTGTGATATTTTGATAGATTTTATGAAAAACTCCGAAACCAAGCCATCTTTGAGCTATACTATGATGAGGAGCCCACAAAATTGTAAAAGACCCATCGTTATGTTCTGCAATTTTATCGCTTTCTTTTAGAAGTTTTAGCTTGTACAACTTTGTACTTCCCACTATTTCAACGTTTTTAGCTTTTAATATTTGGTGTTTTTCAAAATATCTTTTATCAAACTCTGTTTGCACATATATTTTATAAGCTAAGTTATGAACATAAGAATTAAAATGAAAATCATCTTGCTCTGGTTTGAAATGTTCTACAAGTGTTATAGGGTAGTAAGGTACATACAAAATTTTAGCAAACATCAAATAAGGCACTTTTAAAGCCAAAGGTCTATCGTTATCCCATGGGCTTTGTATGAATATATAATCTGGGTTTAAAGCTAAAAGTATATCAAGGGCATAATAAGTATTTTCCATATTGAACGTTAGATGCTCTATGCCTTTATAAGTTAGTTCTTTTGATATTTCATCAGCACCATCTGCTATCATCGCATCTTTAAAATGGTTGTTTATAGCTACAACAATGATATCTACTTTTGAAGAGTTTTTAAAAGCCCAATAAACATCTTCTATATTGTAGAAAGCTTGTAAATGGTGTATTAGAAAAACTACTTTTGGTTTTTTATTTTTGTCATGCGTTTTTCTTGATATTGCGGATATACCCTGTTGTAAAGTGTGAAATTGTTGATAAGATTGGAAGAAAAAATCATTTTTAATTTGTGTGATATTTGTTAATACAAAATGCTCCAAATTATTTAATCTTTCTATAATTGCTTTTTGATGGTTTATTATATCTTGTAACGTTCTTAAGATTTCTTCTTCCACGTAATGATAATATCAAAAAATTATAAAAACTTTATAAATATGATTGTTAATTTTCCAAACCCCCGAGGGCGACCTACTTTCCCGTGCCGTTTGCCCAGCACAGTATCATCGG
>ERZ1669251.24-NODE-24-length-74054-cov-9.907445_pt1 | contig 74054 bp, 77 predicted proteins | sample MGYA00579294_ERZ1669251 | MGnify/ENA primary metagenome ERZ1669251 (study PRJEB41166, sample SAMN08046056) | hot springs metagenome | biome: hot spring; feature: acid hot spring; material: thermophilic sediment; isolation source: thermophilic sediment from acid hot...
TTCCATCGTCTCTCGTCGAGCTCGTTTCAGAAGTACTAGTTAGTATGGAGGTATCAGAATCAAACCTCGCCACACCGTCATCATAGTAAAAAGTGTTTCAGAAGTACTAGTTAGTATGGAGGATTCAATTTTTATCTCTTTCAACACTTCATCTTTCATTTGTTTCAGTTTCAGAAGTACTAGTTAGTATTGATAATAATTTTAGCCTTAGAGCAAACCCGTATCCTAATTGTATTGGTGGTATTAGTTGGTATTGAAGTTTGGGAGTTCAGTAAGCAACAAGAAAGAATATACCATTAAATCTATATCAACGATTTATTATAAATTAAAAATTAGTTTTACGAGGGTTTAATTTAGTATTGAGGTTAGAATTTCATTTATTTGCATTGACGGAATTCATCGTCAATCTTAATGATAATAAATGATTATATAGGGATATGAAGAATAGCTTATATTGGTTAACCAAATCGTATCTCTAATGAAATATTAATAAATATGCCGTTTAAATTCACCCTAGTGAAGGACAGCTGGTCAGAAGTACTAAAACCGTTTTCACAGTCCTTAGCTGCTGTTGGTCCTATGTTAAATGTTATTGGCCTCTTTTCAGTAATAGCTGGTTTGATAGGCCAATATATACTCTATGCAGCTATCCTGGCTTTTATAATAACAGTTTTAAACATTTATATGCCATATAAAGTTTCGAAACATCTTACAACCAATGGGGGTTATTATACAGTAGCTGGTATCTACTTAGGAAAAAGAGCTGGAGTTTTCACCTCATTGTTATATTCTATTTATGGCCTATTGGCCTTTCCTTCCATCACACTGTTCCAGTTCACCCTGTTAGATTTTGTCTTTGGTATCTCAACAGCACTTCCTCTGACAATTTTAATTTCAATAATAACCGTTTTAATTGTAATCAGAGGATTTAACTCTACCATTAATTATCTGAAATATCTTACTCTTCTAGAAATCTCATTTCTAATTATTCTGGATTTGATAATGTCAATAGAAGGCCAAGGTGCTATACCATCTATAAGAAGTACCCCAATTAATTCCTGGGGATTCTGGGTGGCAATGCTTTATTCATTGCTGATGTTTGCAGGCCTTGGATCCTCATTATTCATATCGGAAAACGTTAATGGCAGCAAGAAAAATGTACCTAAGGGAATATTAAATGCCTATCTGGTTTCAGGTTTCCTTATGGTTTTTTCCGCATATTCCATAATTAAATTTCTTGGAATGAACATTTACATTTATGCTACAAACCCTTATGCAATATTAGAAATAATAAATAGAAGCTTTGGATCCTTGGCATTCTATTTAGTTGTATTTTTTTCTGTATTGAGTTCCATCAATCTCAGCCTTGCTTATTTGAATTCATGGCGGAATGCCATCGCCAAGATGGGAAATGATAGAATTCTACACAAATTAAGGAGCAGAGATACAATACTATCTGCATTTATAATAAGCATTTCCATTTTGATAATTTCATACATTTATAACAATGGTTTTACTGGATTTGTAATAGTAACGGGTTTAGTTTCTCTTTTCTATCTTACAGTCCATATAGTCTCAAATGTATCTTACCTAAAACACGTATTAGGTGAAAAGAATAATCTTGGAATTTCAATAATTTTAGCGTCAACAATAATACTGTTAACAACGATTATTCTTACAATCTATGGAGACTTTTATAGCATGATAATGGTATCTTACTTATATCTAACATTGATAACATCAGCGCTAATAGCGGTAATGATATTAGTTATAAGAGGGAATACAGATGCAATTGAACTCCATTACTATTGATTCTTCAATCAATACATATAATAAGACTCAGAGAAAAGATAATGTTATAAGCAAATTATATATTTCTAATGTATGCGGATGCGGACACCCATAATTATTGTTTTTTCTATGATGATGGTCTTAGGATTTTCAATTTACGGAACCTATTATACAAATCTAGATAATAGAAGTCCAAGCAACGTTCTTTATTCCTATATCCCCAACTATAATTCTTCCAGAGCAATTGAATATGCACTCATGGTTCATGATCAATACTTACACAAAGAATACTATCCATCGGGTCTCAATTATTCGGTTATGCAGAAAAATCTTGATTATTTCAATTCCGAAGATTGTGCACATTTTGTTTCTGAAGCTTTAATAGCCGGAGGTTTGACATATTTAGCTCAAAATCCACCTGGTGACAACCTCACGAACTATGGTTCCGGATTTCCGGGTTCATACGGAATTGTTGGGGTATACAGGTTAGCTGATTGGCTTGCAGGATACGTGCTCCCTATAATTTCCACCAATTCCACAATCGAAGGTCTGATTGGCTACCAGCCGATTCCAGCAAGTTATTTGGGGTCTCCACACGCTGCAGTTTTCTATGTGACAAACGATTCAATACTGCCGTCATACATCATATGGCCCGGGGACGTTGTAATGGATGGAGGCGTAGGGGACGGGCACGCGATGCTTTACATTGGAAACAACGATGTAGTCCAGACCGATCCCGCAGACATATGGAGCTATTTGCCAGGTTATGACGACAATATTTCAACCACACTTTATCTCTCATCTCCCAATGGAACATTAAGACCTCTGAATGTTTTAACCCTCAATGGCGAGAATGTATCTTCAATCTACCTGAGCATTCCCACATTCCCTTTCAACAGTAAGAAAGAAGTAAGGATCACAATACTCCAGGATGGCGTCAATATAACTGGCTCGAAGATAAATTTCAACAAGGAAATTACTTTTGTAGGATCATTCCCCAGAGGTATTGGATTTGGAAATTATACCTATGAATGGCGGATAAATGGTAAGTTGGTATCTACAAATCAGGTATTCACCACATCACTATCAAACTCAAGCTACACAGTCTCTCTTTCCGTCACTGGCTCCAATGGAACCGCCTATGCTAACTATACCATAGGTTCTCCAAGTAAATTGAAAAATTCAGGAAGCAACATCATCATGTACTTTGTAGGAGGAGCAATAATAATAGTTGTTGCCTCCATAATACTTTACAATAGATGGAGGAAAAAATAAGGGGGAATCTGAAGATGCATATGCAGGAAGAGATTGAGGAAAATTTGAAGTTAACCCAGAAAAAGGATTATTATAGGGGCATAGGGAGCGAACTTTGGTCCATGGTAAAGAATAAGAAGGTCATTATTACAGGGAGTGGGACAAGCTATAATGCATCAGTTCTGCTAAATTATGTATTGATGAGGAAGGGACTGCTTTCTCATACCATACAGTCTTCAGAAGTAAGGTATCTAAAAGGTCTGGACCTTTCCAATTATGTATCCATATTGTTCAGCCATTCGGGGGAAAGTTCAGATATCCTCGGAGCTGCTGAAATATTGAAAAGTGCGGGTTCCAAAACAATCTCCATAACTGATTTCCCCAATTCCAGCCTTGCAAGATTGACGGATGCACACTTCGATGGTGGGGCAGGGGAGGAGAAGTCGATTGCTGCAACAAAGAGCCATTTCGCACAGACCTTGATATCTCTATCCATTTTGGAGAAAGGGGAGTTTGATCACTCTAAAGATGTTTTGCAGGGAGTTCTGGAAAATGAGAACATAAAATTCTTTGCTGAAAAGATGGGAAATAAGGCTGTACTTCTTGGCACGGGAATGAATTATCCGCTGGCCATGGAAGGGGCATTGAAGCTCCAGGAGACTTCTGAAGCCATAACCTACCATTACCCCGAGAGGGAGTTTTTGCATGGCCCCATACAGATACTAAGCTCAGAGTGGAGCGTAATAATGCTTAGCACCAACCCAGAAATAGAGAAAAAGGTGGCAATATATGATGCCCATCCAATTGTGGTTGGAAACGATCCTGCCAATGAAATATTTATAGATTCAAAGGAGGAGATCAATATTCATCTGGGAAAACTCATGGCCCTGCAGCTCTTAAGTTATTACCATGCAATTTCCATGGGAATGAATCCGGATAGCCCCTCCAAGCTATCCAAGGTGGTTAAATGAAGTATTTTTTCAGGAGAGGTTACTCTGGAACAAAGATAATTGAGGATTTTGTTATACAAGTTGAAGGGGATAGAATTGCCGATGTATCATTCAACGAATGCCATGACTGCATAGACTTCGGTGATTCCATATTGACCCCTTCATTTGTGGACATTCACACTCACGGCATAATGGGGATAGACAGCTTTACAGCTACATATGACGATTTTAAGATATGGGAAAAGCTGCTGTTAAAGCACGGGGTTCAATTTTTCGTTCCCACAATTGTCTCGGCACCAATTCCAGTGATAGAGAATTTTCTTAAAAATGTAAAATATTCAATTCCCAGGGGAAGCATCCTTGGTGGAAGATTGGAAGGCCCGTTGATATCCATGAATAAGAAGGGTGCTCACAATCCTAAAAACCTCATTCCACCACGCGAGTTCCCTGTTGAGGATTTGGTATCAAATTATGGGGATGCACTGAAAATTATTGATATAGCACCTGAATTGGACGGAGCAATAGAAATGATCGAATCTTTCCATGATAAAATAATCTTTAGCATTGGTCATACTGACTGTAAGACAGAAAAATGTGTTGAAGGCTTTAAAGCCGGATCCAGACATGTAACACATCTGTTTAATGCCATGAGACCATTCCATCATAGAGATCCTGGCCTAGTAGGGGAGGCTCTTGTTCTTGATGATGTAAATGTTGAAGTCATAACAGATCTAGTACATCTAGCACCAGAAACAATAAAACTGATTTTCAAATGCAAAAGACTGGAAAATATAGTTATGATAACCGATTCCATTTCAGCCACATCAATGGGCGATGGAGAATACAAACTTGGGGAACTTGATGTAGAAGTCAGGAATGGTGTGGCAAAGATCAAAGGCACAGACACCATAGCGGGAAGCACTCTTACTCTAGATAAGGCTCTCAAGAACATGATTTCCATAGGGTTTAAACCGGAGGATTTTCTGAGTGCATTAACTGTGAACCCCTCCAGGATAATGGGAATTAAGCATGGCCTCATTGATGTCAATTATTATGGTAGAATGAATGTATTCGATTCGCAATTCAATTTGAAGGGAATAATTAGAGACGATAGGTATCGGGAGGTTGAGGGTATAGATGGGGACTGAAGACAACAACACAAGGACAAGAGAAATTCACAAGATGGATACATTGAAAATGGTTGAAACAATCCATATTGAGGACATTAGGGCTTATGAGGCTGTTGGTTGCGCAAAGGAATCCATTGCCAGAGTTATAGATTCAATTTATGAAAATGTTGTTGCGGGCGGAAGGGTTTTCTATGTAGGTGCTGGTACCAGTGGAAGGATTGCAGCACAGGATGTGGCAGAACTTGAACCAACCTATGGAATCACCGACATTTTCTATTATGTGATGGCAGGCGGGAAGGAGGCACTGGCCAGGAGCCAGGAAGGTGCTGAAGACAACATGGAAAAAGCTGTAGAAGAACTAAAGAGTTATGACCTAAATAAAAAGGATGCTGTAATCGGAATAACAGCATCAGGAAGGACTCCATTTGTAATCGCAGCCATAGAGTACGGAAATTATGTTGGCGCTTATACAGCATCAATTACAAACAACAGGGACTCTAAAGTTACTAAAATTTCCAAGGACAGCATCATTCTGGATACTGGTGAGGAGGTTATCCAGGGCTCAACCAGGATGAAAGCGGGTACTTCACAGAAAATGACCCTAAATATTATAAGTACTGCCATAGCGATAAAACTGGGAAGGACAGATGGAAATGTTATGACCCACATGAAGGCATTCTACAACGAAAAGCTCAAGAATCGGGCTGTCAGAATACTCATGGACAAGGCTGGGGCAAGTGAAGAGAGTGCTAAAAAAATTTTGGAAGAAGTCAACTATAATATACCTGAGGCCTTGAAATTACTGAAAGGGTCCAACCCCAAGTGATCTGTAGATTGAATTATGTACCAGTCTCCTGAATCTTATGTGTCCTTCATTTTCCCTTGTTGGATAAACTCTGTTAGTAAGTAGTATAACCTGAATCTCATTTTCAAGGTCCACCAATAGAGATGTTCCTGTGAAACCTGTATGGCCTATGGACCCAAATGGTGTATAATCACCAAAAAATCCCGAGAGGTCAAATGACTTGCTTGGGTTGTTGGGCCTTTCGGTCTTTGTCATCCATCCGAGGCCAAAAATACCGCCGACATATTTATTTCTGTTTTCTGTGGAAAGAAGGAAAGTTGATTGGGAAAATAGTGTTTCATCCATCATGGAAAAAACAAGCTTTGAGATCTCCTCAGCATTGCTGAAAAGCCCGGCATGACCTGCGATTCCGCCAACGTAATAAGACTTCTCGTCATGCACCTTCCCCCATACCAAGCCGCGGTCCGGGGTATTTTCTGTTGGAGCAATAATGGATTTATCAAAATCAGGATTGAAAGTTGTATATTTAAGTCCCAGTTTCAGAGCGATTTCATCCCTGAATGCTCTATCAAGGCTCTTTCCATATATTTCCTCAAGAACAAAACCGAGTAAAATAAAATTCAGGTCAGAGTACCATTCCTGTGTGTAGGGAATGGCTCTTTCAGCTTCTTCATCAATCCCTTTAAGGTAAGAATATCTATCTTTGCCAATCTTCCAAAGTGGTTTGTCAGGAATCATTCCAGATGTATGGGTTAGTAAATTTTCAATTGTCAATTTCCCTATGTTTTTAAATTCCGTGAAGAGGTTGAGGCTAGAAATTGAATCTTTGAGGGTAATTTCATCTCTATCCAGAAGTATTAAGGTCAGTGGGAGGGTAGCTAGAACTTTAGTCAGGGATGCAAGATCGTAAACCGTTTGAGATGTATATCTGAATCCTAAATCGGGTATGGATCCATCATAGCAACTCAAAACCTCTTCCCCCTTATAGTTTACCAGAAGTGAATACCCCATTGCTGCCATTCTGTAATTTTTCAAGATTTTAGAATCGCAATCCATATAATGCAATTGGTGATTTATATAAAAGGTTGTTCAAATGATAAGGCTGGGCCTTGACAAATTTAGGAATAAATATGGTAAAATTGCACTGGTAACCAATGCAACGGGCGTTGATTCCCATTTAATTTACAATTTCCAAAGAATGCAGAATATTTCCATAATTTTTACCCCCGAACAGGGCCTATATGGAACCATGCTGGACGGGGAGAGCGTAGGTGATTCTCACATTAAAGGTATTCCAGTAAGATCACTTTATGGCAGCTTGAAATCACCTAGAGATGAAGATCTGGATGAAGTAGATGCAATAGTGTATGATATAGAGGATGCAGGGGTAAGATATTTCACTTATATATCTACCATGAAGCTGGTTATGGAAAGCGCAAAGAAGAAAGGGATAGAGATGATTATACTGGATAGGCCAAATCCAATAGGGGCAGATCAAATTTACGGACCTCTGTTGCCAGAGAGCAATTTAAGTTTCGTCGGGATAGATACCATTCCCATAAAATATGGAATGACACCTGGTGAAATCGCATTGTTTTTCAACAGGAAAATAAATGCTGAAGTTACAGTAGAGAGGATGGAAGGCTATGCAAGGAAAATGTTACATGATGAAGCCTTAAACTTCTATGTACCTCTTTCCCTTCACCTCCCCACGGTGGAATCAGTTATAAATTATCAGGCATTTTGCCTATTGGAAGCTACGAATATTTCCGTTGGAAGAGGAACACCCTCACCATTCATGCAATTCGGAGCTCCGGGTTTGGAAAAAGTGGAAACAAGTGTTGAAGGGGTGAAGCTGAGACATGTTAAATTCAGACCCATGTATTCACTGTATTCGGGCGAGTTAATTGACGGTTTTTACATCCACATAATGGACAGGTCAAAATATGACCCATTCAGGCTGGTATTTGATATAATGAAATCCTATGGTAGATTGGAGATAAACAAGAAGAAAATGGATATCCTGCTAGGAGACAATATAATTTATGATTATGTTGGCGGATCAGTGCAATACGAGGAAATTTTAGAGAAATGGAATTACGATATAGAAAAATTCAATGAAATCAGGAAGAAATTCTTGATTTATTCATAGAGATAACAGGCTACATAGTGCTTGTTCCCCTTCTCTATCATCTTAGGCCTGGATCTCCTGCACTTATCCATAACAAAGGGGCATTTATTTGCAAAGCTGCACTCATCCTTTCCTTCATTAACGTATTCTCCAGCCAGAACCTTTGGCTCTGAAGTATCCCATCTCCTTTCAGGGTCCGGTATGGGAATGGAGCTGATAAGGGTCTGCGTATATGGATGAAGGGGATTGTTGACTAGTTCAGTAGACTCTGCAATTTCAACAATTTGTCCCAGATGCATTACAGCTATCCTGTCTGAAACATATTGGGTGACAGCAATATCATGGGATATGAACAACATTGAAGATCCCAATTTTTCCCTTAGTTCCAACAGAATGTTCAATACATCTGCCCTAAGGGATACGTCAAGCATGGAAACAGGCTCATCTGCTACTAAGAATTCAGGGTTCGTTATGATTGCTCTTGCTATACCAACCCTTTGCCTCTGGCCACCGCTTAATTGATTAGGATATTTTGCCAGATATTGTTCCGGAGGATTTAATCCAACCATTTCAAGCGTATCAATTACCCTTTCAATAACATCTCTCTCCTTGGCATTTTTATTGAAAACCTTGTAAGGTGTAGATATTATTTTGTAAACTGATTGCACCGGATTAAGAGAGCCATAAGGGTCCTGGAATATCATTTCTGTCTTTTCCCTGAACCTGAAAGTTTCCTTCTTTTTCATGTTTAAAATATCCTTACCCCTGAATAGTATCTCACCTCCTTCCAGGTCCAAGAGTTTTAAGACAGCTAAGCCTAAAGTTGTCTTTCCAGAGCCGCTTTCCCCAATCAATCCAAGTATCTCTTTCTCACCTATAGACAAATTAACATCATGTAGAGCGTAAACAGTCCTCTTCTTTCTCTTTATTATTCCCTGCGTATTGGTAAAAATTTTGGTTACATTCCTGAGTTCAACAATTGAATCCATTCTTATCACCCATATAAGTGGCATGATACTTCATGATCCTGCCCTATTGATATCAAATCAGGCTCAATTTCATGGCATTTATCAAAAGCCTTGCTGCACCTTGGTGCAAATGGACATCCATTAATAGGTTTAGAAAGGTCTGGTGGTGTCCCAGGAATACCCTTTATTTTCTTATCCCTGTTAATGCTGGGAATTGAATTTAGGAGTGCAATGGTATAGGGATGCTTTGGATTGTGGAATATCTCCTTTACAGGTCCATTTTCCACAATTTTTCCTGCGTACATGACATAAACTCTATCAGCAATGTTGGCAACCAGAGATATGTCATGCGTGATAAACACTAAGGATATACCAAGCTCATCCCTCAATTTCAAGAGCCTTGCCATAATCTGTCTTTGAACTACCACATCCAGTGCAGTTGTAGCTTCATCGGCAATTACCAGCGAGGGTTCACACGCAAGGGAAATGGCTATGTTGACCCTCTGTTTCATTCCTCCACTGAGTTCATGGGGAAACGATCGTTTTACAGAAGGATTAAGCCCGGCAATTCTCAATAGTTCATCAACCCTTTTCATGGCAGTTTCCTGTTCGTATCCGTGTTCTATCATGGTATCCATAATCTGCTCCTCAATCCTGGTTACAGGATTGAGAGCATTCATGCTTCCTTGGAATATCATTGAAACTTCCTTCCATCTGTATTTTCTCAACGCAGATGGTTTGAGTTTTAGGACATCAATGTCCGTTTTACCATGGTATATTATTTCACCGGAGGTTATCTTCCCGGGGATATCCACAAGCTTCAAGAAAGTCATGGCCAGGGTTGATTTACCGCACCCGCTCTCTCCAACTATTCCTATTATCTCCCTTTTATTGATCCTGAGGTTTACCCCCCTGACCGCCTTCACAACTCTATCCTTCGATCTGTATTCCACCTGAATGTTCTTAACCTCCAGGAGGGGTTCGGGCATCACTGACCACCCCTAGAAGGTTGAGTAAGCTCATACACGGCATTCCCAAGGAAGTTTGCTCCAATTCCTAATGCCACGATTCCGAGTCCAGGAGGAATTAGCCACCACCAGGCATTGTAAACAATACCATCTTCGGCTTCAAACCAGTAGAGCATGGTTCCCCAATTCACTGATCTCAAGTCTCCCAGGCCAAAGAATGCAAGACCTGCCTGAGCCACAACACCTGCAACTGCCAAGAAAATCACATTTATGAAAATGATTGGTATGAGGTTAGGTATAATATCTCTGAAAATTATTTGAAATCCGGATAATCCGGACAATTTGGAAGCCAGCACATACTGCCTCTGTTTTAACGATAGTGTTTGTGATCTAATGACCCTGGAAAGGAATGGCCAGGAAAGAATGGATAATACGATGATTGTGGTTTCGAGCGTTGGTGGCAAGAATGCAGAAAGTATTACTAGCAGGGGAAAACCCGGTATAACTAGGAGAACATCAACTATCCTCATTAGTACATTATCCACTTGCCCTCCAAAATATCCTGCCGTTACACCCACCAAAACACCTATGAAAGCCGAAATTATGGCAATGCTAAATCCCACAAATAGGGAGGTTCCAGTACCTATAAGGAACCATGAAAGCACATCTTCGCCTAGGTAATCAGTACCTAGAAGATGCTGTCTAGTGGGCGGTTGAAAGGGAGGTGCATTAGTGCTGAATGGATTGTAAGGTGCAGCAAAATATCCTATTACTGCAATCAATACAAGAGAAAACAATATTATTAAGCCCGCCAAGGCCTTCCTGTGATGTAGCATTTTCTTCAAGAATTCCTTGAATCTACTGATCTGCGATGAACTTTTCAATATTTTAAGAACTTCTGCTTCTCTATCACTCATTTCAAAACCACCCTTGGATCTAGATAAGCATAAATCAAATCAACTGCAAAATTCGCCAATATTACTGTAAGGGTTATAATGAGGAATATCCCTTCAATTAGCGGATAGTCACTAACTGTTACAGCAGTATACAAGGCATAACCTATCCCCGGATATGAAAATACCTCTTCTACGAGGAAAGCTCCACCTACTATGCTGGCAAATGCAAGTGCAATGCTGGTTGTAACTGGGAGCATCGCATTTTTATTCACATATCTCTTTCTAATGGTCTTTATGGAGAGCCCCTTAGCTTTTGCTAAGAGGAGATAATCTTCATCCAGTACAGTAACAACTGTATTTCTCATTAAAAGGGCAAAACCTGGGAACGTTGTTATTACCAGGGTAATTATGGGCAGAGTTGAATGCCAAAGTACCGACTCAATGAAGGGAAGGTTTAATCCTGGTGTTACGGTTATGCTGTAAGCTTGGGCCACAGGAAATAGGTGCCTTCCATTTATGGTTATCATAACTGCAAAAACTAACTGGAAGATAAGCGCCAACCAGAAATAGGGGAGCGATGTGAGACCAATGGAAACCGCCTGGAGGAGGTTATCGGACAACCCTCTTTTCCATCCAGAATAGGATCCTATTATAACGCCAATAATAACTGAAATCAACATTGCAGTGCCCAGAAGAAAGAGGGTCCATGGGAGCCTGCTTGCGATTATCTGATTGACAGTTTCTGGATAAAAATAGTATGAAGGTCCAAGATTTCCATGTAATAGGTCATTCCAATAACCAATATATTGCTGCCACAGAGTTCCTCTTAAATTCAATTCACTTTCAATTAATTTTAGCTGATTTGGATTAAAATTACCTGCGTATTTTGTGATAAGTATCAGCAATGCAGGATTTCCTGGAACCATTCTGGGAAGGAGAAAATTTAATGTGATGGCAACAAAAAGTGTTATCAACATATATATAAATCGTCTTATTACATAGCCCAGAGTCACCATACAAATCTTGATGGGAATATTGCATAATAAATTTATCAATTGAGAGCCTTTAATAATTAAATTTCATAAATTAAACCCCTTTCCAATTTGGAAATTTTACCTAATTTTTCAATTTCTGAAAATTCCATAAAGCTGCTGGAAAAAATCCCTGTCCATTTTTCATTTTCTAATCTATACAGTTCCTGGTATTTGCCATAATTGCTGGTAGGTGAAGCCTCTGTGATGGAAAACATTGATGGTTTTCCCTTTTTATCGACAAATAAAATCATGAGATTGGCTGTGCTTTTTATAAATCCCATCTTGAGTGAAATGTCTATGGATTCTCTGATCTTGTGTTGTAGATCGCCATGCCTTGAGGCTAAAAATCTTAGAAATATTAAAGAATCATTTTCCGAAGCATACCCTTTAAGGCCTATGAAATTTGCAATCTTCTCCTTATCAAACCATCCGTTATGAGCAAGATAAAAATCTCCCTCTTCAGTAGAAATGTGAAATGGGTGTGAATTGTGAATACCCATGGGCTCATTTGGTGCTGCATTTCTCATATGGAATATCAGGTGGCCGTTATTCACCTGTGGTTCACTGGAATCACAGAGGGGATCAGAGGTTCTGAAATGGGCAATATGGTCACTGGTCAAATTTACGAACCCCCAACCATCCTTATGGTCCTTAGGCAAGCTATCAGAAGTTATATGGAGCGGATCACTGCAGGAAATAGACTTAGAAACTTTGAAGATTTCATGGAAATTTTCAGAAAAGTCTCCATTTAACATGAACATTCTGCACATAGATAAGTTATGAGCAATCTGTATAATTACTTAAAGTATGATGACTTTAACATTTAATGCTAATATCATATGCAATAAGGGATTCAGAAGGAAATTTGATTGATGGAGAGAATTATCATATGCTGTTGCCACCAGCATCCAATATGAAAATACCTTCTACGTATTATTCTTATAAAGTGCTTGGGAAGGATAAAATTTTACGAACACATTTCAGGATCGATGGAGAGGTGTTGCAAATATATGGGGATCCTCTCTTTATTTTTTCAAAATCAGAATTCGAGAAACTGTTGTCAAGGAATATTGATAAACTGAAGTTTGTGAATTATCATAATCATATGATTTCAGACGAAAAATATCATCCAGACTGGATGGTTGGAGATATGAGATACTGTTATGGTGCCCCCATCGAACCTTTCACATTAGATGAAAATTGCTTAGGGGGTAGCCACAAAGGTGAAGAGTCCATGGAGTCGCTTTTGGAAAATGAATTCAACTTGTCAAGAATATCATCAGATTCTTCTGAGAACTCAAGCAATAATTATAATATAATTACCAGAGAAATAAAGCTGAAAGATGTCATCTCCCATATATTAAACATATCATGCAACTTCTCTGCCGAGCTTTTAATGAGATATGCTGCCTGGCATGACAATAGGCAAAGAGATTGGATAGGAGCAGCTGGTAATGTTGGGAATTTTCTGATAAAATTAGGCTTAGACCCATTGGAATTTGAAGTCAGGGATGGATCCGGCCTCTCTAGAACAAATCTTTTTTCCACTTTCGAGCTATCAAATTTAATGTGGAAAATTTACAGGGGGGATTTGGAATTTGTTAGCTATTTCCCTGAGCCTGGAAAGGGAACCCTTCTAAACAGGCTGGAGGAAATTGTGGATTATGAGGTACACGCTAAGACAGGCACAATAAGATATATCAGTTCACTAACGGGAGTCTCCTTGAGAAATGGTATTACATTTTCCATGATCGCATATGGAAAGGAAACAACCGAGGAAAGGCAGGAGGTTTTGGACAGACTTCTCAAAAAGATCTTAACTAGAAATTAGAAATGAATTGAGAAATGTCTATGACCTTATCATCTTTCTTTAGATTTACATAGCAGATGGGACACATAGTCAATATGTAATCGGCATTGGTTGACTTTAGCTCCTGGTACCTCCTGTCAGCAATTTTATCCGTCATATCCGGAAACAAGACTTCATCTGGCCCTCCACAGCAGAGAGTTTTTTCATTGAAGTGGTATGGATATATTATTCTAGTTCCACTGAGAATTTCGTTATATTTCCTATATTTCTCACCATATCTCTCAAGGTGACAAGCCTGATGTATTGTTATAGATCCATTGAATTTGACCTCTTTTTTGACTAAGTCTAGGTAAAAAATCACCTCGAATGGGAAATCAACGTACTCCTTTATCTGAAATTTCAATAGAGTGTAAGTATGGGGATCTATTGTTATTATCTTTTTAACTCCCTTTGATTTGAAGAAGTTTACAAGCCAATTGGCATACTCATTAAACTCTTCCTTAAACCCTAATTCAAGAAGCATCGCGCCAGAATATGGTTCATCATCTCCAAGATATCTAACCTCAACTCCGGAATCAGTGATCAATTTATAGATGTTTATAAGAATGCTATTGAATTCCTCAATTTTCTTGCGCTCTACAAAAGGTGCCAACAGCGCACCGCTGAACCCAATTTCCCTCATAATATTGGAAAATACCTTTAATATGCCGTTACCGAATTTTTTCCTCAATATACTTACGGCGGAGTTATAGGGCATGAGCTGATACATCCTTGCCGTATACAATAGATATTCTGAACTATCATTGAATTTCAGACCCCTGCTCCAGAATGTTGCTCTTTTTCCTATGTTCAGGGGGTCTCCGTATTTGATTATGTTTCTGGCGATGAAAATAGCTAATGGATCTTTCCTCTTCGCTAAGAATTTCATTTGCTCAGAGATCTCTCCAGCACTGATTCCAGCTGGGCAAACTGCAAGGCATGCATTGCAATGAAGGCATGAATTGAAAGAGTTAATTACCGAGTCTTCGCTTAAACTGCTATTGAGGAACTCCTTAGCTAAGTTTACCCTCCCCCTCGCACCGTAATATGCCTGGAAGTCAGCGGCATCCAGCGTAGGACAAACAGCCTCGCAGAAGCCACAGTTAATACATCTTGATATATAATTATCTAAACTTTCCTTCATAAATCAAATACCTTCCCCGGATTCAATATATTGTTGGGATCAAAAATCCTCTTTATGGATTTCATGAGGTCCAAGTTAGTAGGGCTATTCTTATACATAAATTCCTTCATCAGCAAGTTCTTCTTTTCATATCCGATTCCATGTTCGGCTGAGACAGATCCATGGTGCGCTAGGGCAACATCTCCCAACTCTTCCAAAAATTTCTCAGCCTTTTCCATTTCTTCCTTTGAATTTAAATTGGTAAAGATGTTGGCGTGAATGTTCCCATCTCCAATGTGGCCAAATAAAGAGGTCTTTAACCCGAATCTTTTAATCAATTCCTGTATCTCCTTCAGGCTTTCTGGAACTTCTGATGAGGGTACCACTACATCCCCTATAATAATGAACTCACCCTCCCTTTCCCTTTCATTTAATAACGCGGAATATAGGCCTTTGCGTGCCTTATAGACCAACTCTGATTCAGTTTGGTTTAAAATCTTAACGTCAATTGGGTTCACTTCTTTTATTATGCTAAGAGCTTTCTCATATTCATTCACTTCCTGTATGGGAATATCCAATATCAATAGCATCTCTGATCCAGAGGGTATTGATATGCCGGAAATTCTTGAAATTATATTCATGGAAATTTTATCGGCAAATTCAGCCCCCAATGGGTTCAGACCTCTATCCTTTAATTGGAATACTGCTTTACCCAAATCCTCTGGTTTATTAAAGAATGCCAGTAACCTTTGGAACTTTTCTATTTTTGGAACGATTTTAAGATAGGCATCATAGATAATTCCCAATGTACCTTCAGCACCAATAAAGATCGAGGTCAAATCGTATCCAATACTTCTCTTTAAAACCTTGCCACCAGTCTTAATTATTTTTCCATCAGCAAGTACAACACCTAAACCTAGAACCCATTCCTTTGTGGAACCATAATAGGTGCCCCTTAATCCCCCAGCATTTGTGGATATAGTTCCTCCTACTGTAGAGGCCAAGGAGCTTGCAGGGTCAGGCGGATACACAAATCCTTTGGACTGTAGGAATCCATTCAGATCATCGATTCTAACGCCGGCCTGAGCGTGCACATACCTGTCACCTCCAGAAAAATCCAATATTTTGTTGAGTCGCAATGTGCTAATTACAATGGAGTCCTGTATGGATGCTGATGACCCAGTTAGGGATGTCCCACCTCCCCTAGTTACAACCTTAACATTCTCTTCATTGCATTTACTTAAGACTTCAGAGATTTCATTTTCGTCCTTGGGTAAAACAACAGCCCTGGGTAAACTTCCTGGAAAGTATGAAGCATCTTTTACATAAGGAATCATCTCTTCTCTTTTACTAAGGAAGTTTATATTCTTTCTTTCAAAAAATTCAATTAGATCCATCCTAGCTTAATCATATTGAAAGAAATAATTTTTTTTGTTAAAAATTTTAGAAAAAAATTAAAAATTTTAAGCGAGTTTAGCGGAATTTTTTGCAATAAAACATATTCTTATATGCAAAATGTTATATTATAACTTTATATTATGAAGATTGGAGCGTGTCTAAATGTTAAAATTTAATAAAAGGGAGAAAGTATTGCTTAGTTTTTTGGCGGTCGGCCTCATGATATTGGTTCCAATGGCGTTTATGCTGCCCGTGCACGCACAGTCAGCACCAACAGGAACCTTTATTTGGGGCACGCCAGTATCAACTCCGGTAACATCTCTGAATCCATTGACTGCTACAAATCTTGAGGGAGAAGCAACAGGAATTATGTACCCAACACTTCTGTACTCACTATCGGATGGTAGCCTGGTTCCATATTTGGCAGAGAACTATTCAGTGAATTCTAATGGAACGGTTTACACATTCTACTTGAATCCAAATGCAGAATGGTTCAATGGTACAACGGAAGTAGGTCCGATTACTGCGAATGATGTAGTATTCACATTCAAGGTGATAACAACCAATACTACACTGGATGCCTATGGTGTGCATAAATTCCTTAAGAGTGTAGTTGCATTGAACAACGACACAGTACAATTCACCCTCACATCTCCAACAGTTATGGCATTAACATACATTTCAACACAGCCTATAATACCAGCAGTATGGGGAACCTACGTTCAGAACATTTCACAGATCGGTTCATATACAAACCTTGATATTGGACATGAAATTCAGGCAGGTCCTTTCCTGCTTCAATCTGTTACTGAATCTGCATTAACATTTACAGCAAACACACACTTCTGGCTTGGAAGTCCACATGTTGCAACACTCATAATCGAGCCATTCAAATCAACCTCTTCTATGACATTGTCATTTGAAAACGGACAAATTGATGCAGAGTATCCAGCCATAAGCGATTATTATGCACTTAAGTCAATGCCAAATGTGGTCAACGTGATATATAAGATGCCTTGGGGATACTTCCTATGGGATAACACACAAGTAGCCCCATTCAATAACACTGATTTTAGGATCGGCCTAGCTTATGCTATTAATAAGACGGAAATAATGCAGAAAGCCGAAGATGGAATTGGAGGAACACCATCATTTGGTGGAGAACCATGGACAAATTACTCATGGTGGGCACCTAATTTGCCATATTATCACTACAATACAACACAAGCAATAAATTACTTCAAGATGGCAGGGTTGGTTCAGAAAGGCGGATTCTGGTATTACCCAAATGGAACCCTCGTTAAGCTAACCATAATAGAGCCAGACATATCGGATTGGATGACTGCCGCATCATTAATAACCAACGATCTGTCATCCATAGGATTCTCAGTCACATATTCAGTAATACCCATAGGTACATGGGCTACAGACATATTTGCAACAAAGAATTGGACACAATTGAGCTACTTCGGAGCAACACCGTCCTTTTCAAATCCATGGTACGTGCTATGGGACCTATATAGTTACAAAAGCTTCTGGGACAAACATATTACTCACTGGTCAAATGCTACAGTTAACCAAATATTGAACGAAACATTCACCATGACAACAAACTATACTGGAATGCTTAACCTCCTGTTCAAGGCGCAGTATATAATTGCAAACCAGGTTCCAATGGTTCCAATTGGTGATATCGGTAATTACTATGCATACAATTCGCAGAAGATAACGGGGTTCAAGACCACTGATACCCCAATTGGTATAATAAATCTCCTATCAATAAGCGTACCTTCAACAACATCCACGACAACCACTACCACTACATCTTCCCACAATAATACCACCACATCCACTCCAGGAATTTCCGGAATGACAATTGCGATCATTGCTGTTGTTGTTATTATAATAATAGCAGTACCCGTTGCTTATGTAGCTTCGAAGAGGGGAAAGTCAAAGAACACAGAAGAAAAGGAAGAGAAGGAGTAATTTGATTTTTAATTTTATTTTATTTCTATCATTACGGGCATTATACAGACTAAATTCTTATTTATGATTGAGATAAAATTAAAAAGGCTGATAGTATTGGTGCAGCGTGAAAAAGCCAGATAAAGCACTTACTCTGGTTATTTCATTATTGATATTATCAGGCACTGCCCTATCTTTTATCATCATTTCTCATCATTCAAATGATATAAACAAAATATCAGTATCAAAAGTTAACTTGAACGTTAGGAATTTCTCTGTTTATTATGGATCTGTGGTGAACGAATCAATAATATCATACCTGAACAATTTTTCAATGGTCATAATTCAACCTGACATATTCAGCCATCAAAATTTAACTGAAATCAGGCCCTTAAAGATAGCCTATATTGATTTAGGGGAATTTGATGGAACTGTACTAGGAAATTATAGCATAAATGTGTCATCCATAGCCATTGGATATGATAGCAACTGGAATCAGACCATAGTAAATGTTTCATCACCTATCTGGAAAAATTTCATAATTTACATGGTCAATCAATCAATATCTTTGGGCTTCAACGGAGTATTATTTGATGATCTTGATGTAGTGGAGCAATATCCATGGGAATTGCAGGGCTTCATTAACATTATTTCATATGTGAGGGAAGACTTTCCTTCCATAATAATAGGGGTTAACCGTGGTTTTCCCGTAATCCCTTACATTAATAAGTATATCAATTTCGTCATGTATGAGGATTTTGGCTCTTATTATGATTTTAATTCGTCAACTTATGCATACCTGAATTCAACTCAAATTTTAACTCTAAAACAGAGGGTTAGTTATTTCAAGTCCCTTGGACTCGTAGTTGTGGGTTTAGGATATTCAAGCCAGCCTTTCAATCAGATGTACTACTTTGACGAAAGTCTTGGCTCTCAATTGAATGTTCCGGTTTACATAAGCAATTTATCATTGAGTGCCACCTGGCAACAGAATTTGACTTAGTCGAATTATTCTTCAAAAGAATCATGGAATCAAAGGATAATCATAAAATTAATAATACTTGGGATTAAAAAAAGTAGATTTGTAAATTAGAGAGACTTAATTAAAAATTTTATAAAGGATAGCAGTGGATTAAAATTGAAGGGGAAACCCTCAGAATGTTAAATTAACAAGTAAAGCATTAAGATTCATGCTGTACCTATCAGTAGATGGTGGGGCCACTAAGACAGTTGCCGCGCTTTATGATGAAAATGAAATTTTCAGGGTTTCAGTTGGAGGTCCATCTAATTTTAGAAATATTGGAATTGGAAATTTTAAGAGGAACATTAAATCAGTGGTCTCAAAGGCTATAAGGGATGTGGATGTGGAAAAAATTGATCTAGCAACTTTTGCCCTTGCCGGTATAAAGGATTCCAGGGAATCTACTGACCTCATTGTAAGGAACATAAATGAAGTACTGAGATTCAAGAAGATGGATTTTTACAATGATGGCGAAGCGGCATTCTTTTGCAGATTCCCCGAGGGAGAGGGAATAATACTCGCACCGGGAACTGGAATGGTTTCTTACGGAATCTGGAAGGATAAGAAAGTAAGATCTTCGGGCTGGGGGTGGTTTCTTGGCGATGAAGGTGGAGCATTCTTCATAGGAAAGAGGGCATTGCAGGAATCCGTAAAAGTCTGGGATGGAAGAACTGGCAAGGAGAAGTACAATGAAAGCCAGTTGCCAAACAGGATAAAGGAATTTTATGGAATTCAAGAGGAAAGGGCAATAATAAACAAGGTCTATAAAGCCAAGATTGACATAAGGGAAATTGCATCCATCGCTCCATTAGTTTCAAACCTGGCTTCAAAAAATGACCCTATGGCTTTAGACATAATGAAAGAAGCTGCGGAGGAATCTGTTAGAACCATATATTCAACATACAACAAATTAAACCAACCAGCAGGGATAAAAATCAGCGGGTACGGAGGTGTTTTCAGGTCTGGTAAATGGTATGTTGATATGATATTCAATGATGTGAAGAGCAGAATTCCAGATTCTCAAATGCTGGAACCATTTTTTGGTTACGAGGCGGTCATAGGATCAATAGTGATGAATCTAAAGAATAAAGGATATGCTGTGGATCATGATAAAATTAATGAATTAAGGAGAATGTTGAATTCAAAAATAAGCGAAATTGAACCTGCGGAAAGAAAGAAATACCTTTTCATGGACTAGGATCAGTTTTCTCTAATTGCCCATGGGAATTTATTTTTATTTTTTCCAAAAATTTTCTATATTTAGTAAAAACCTAGTATGGAATAAATTGATGCTTTGATATTCTCATATTTATCGCCACCAGAGTTAATGTAGCCTATCTCTTCCGTTAGCAACCCAGTATCAACGGGCACTCCCGTAGAAAGGTAGACACATCTTTTTCCTTTACACAGATCATTTATTTTTTTGAAGTTGCCATTAATGTGAAGATTCTTTCCAACCAGTATAAGTTGCTTCGAAGCCCCCTCGTCCTGAGATATGAATGCCTCCATTCCATTTGATTTCAAATCATTAACAATTCTTTCAAGTATGGGTACCATGTATTTGGATGGTGATAAATTGTAAATTTGAATCGGAAAATTGGGATCAAGCTTGAGCTCCTTAAACCAGGTTGGTGCTCTGGATGAAATCCATTCCATAACTTCAGGAGGAGGCCTTACTTTGCTCGTGTTCTTTATGTACAAATCCTCGATCCTCATTAGTCTCGAACTATTATCGCTCAAATCATTTTCCAGGTTCTCATGAATTTCCAATGCTAAATCGGGGTCAACACATTCTATGACATCCACGCCAGCGGCAAATGATAACTTTGCAATTTCTCTAGGATTGAAGTTGTTTCTTATGGCCTTCATGTCCATGGAATCTGATATTATTATTCCTCGGAAGTTTAAATCATTTCTAAGGAAATCATGCCACTTTTTGGATAGTGATGCCGGATAATCCACATCAAAGGACTGAAAGACAATATGGGTCATCATGATGCTTTTCACACCTGCCTCTATGGACTTTATAAATGGATACATGGTGTTGAGAATAGATTGCATGGGCCTTCTGTCAACAGGTAGGGTCACATGGCTATCCTCCATGACTGAACCATGTCCAGGGAAATGTTTTGAAGTTGCTGCTACTCCGTATTCTTGCATTCCAAGTATAAAGTTGTATCCATGAGCTGCAACCTTTGCAGGATTATCCCCGAAGGACCTTTCCATCACTATGTAATTGTCAGTATTGTTTATGACATCCAAAACAGGTGCAAGGTTCCAATGAAATCCGAGGTTTCTTAATTCATATCCCGTTGCCATTCCCGCATAATAGGTGAATTTTGGGTTGTCCAATTTCCCTAGAAGATAATTTCCAGGGGAATAGTTAATATCCCTCAATCTTGCTACGTTTCCTCCTTCCTGATCCACCGCTATGAGCGGCTCTTTCAATTTTAATTCTTTCATGTAAAATTCATTTATCATTTTGATTAAACCATTAAGCTCCTCAAGGTTTGAAAATTCGTTTCCCATTATAATCACAGAAACCGGCTTTATTTTCCTGAGAAGTGATTTGGTTTTTTCCATATCGTTGGGGTAAATTCCTATTTGCATGAATCTTCCTGAATCCATAGTATATTAATTTGAAACAGGGAAATCAATATTTTCATTGATGTTTTGAATTTCTAATAATCTAAGCTGAGACAAAATTAATGAATTCGTGATAACTTCTAACTGCATGAGGATTTTTTCTGCCATGTCAGGTACTTCAACAGATGGGATTTCCTATGTTATATTCAATATCGATAGGAAATTTAAATATGAGATTATGAAAACAGGGCATGAACCATACAGTAAAGAGATTAAAAGAAAGTTACTCAATATTGCAGAATCAAGGATTGTGGATAAGGAAGAGCTGGCTAAAATGCACTGGGAAATAGGTAAGCTTTTAAAGGAGATCTATGAAAGAGAGAATATCGATTGCGATCTCGGTGTATTTTCTGGTCACACAATTTATCACAATGGTCCAAAGAAGATTACCTTTCAGATTGGCGATGTCACTCTTCTCAACTTCAGCTTCAAAATTCCCATGGTGTCGGATTTGCGGTATTCGGACATAGCAGCTGGTAATCAGGGAGCTCCACTGGTTCCATATGCAGATTCCATAATCTATGGTAAAAATAAGATTATAATAAACATAGGTGGCATTTCAAATATAACAGTAACTGGTGACAAGCCTTATGGTTTTGATTGCGGCCCAGGAAATATGCTATTGGACCAAGCCATGAGATTATTTTTCAGAAAAGACATTGATGAAGATGGAAAATTATCTTCAGAAGGGAGAGTCTTGGAGGACCTATTTGAAATCTTGAAGAGAGATAGCTTCATATCAAAGAAGCCGCCCAAGAGTACGGGAAGGGAAAGGTATGGTGAGAAATTCTTTGAAAGAATTGTGGAATATTCCAAAGGTAATAATCCAGATAAAAAGGATATAATTGCAACTTTAGCATATTTCACCGCTTATGCCATCTATAAGAATATAGCTGGATTCGTTGAAAATTGGAGGGATATGGAAATAATATGCGCAGGAGGAGGTTGTAAGAACAGAGGCATAATAGAAAAATTGGAGATTTTGTTGAATAAGGAAATAAGAATGTCTGATGATATGGGAGTTCCGTGGGATGCCAGGGAATCCCTGGCCTTTGGCATAATTGCATATATGTCATTGCTCATGGAATTTGGATTCTCTCTAGAGATACCAATAAGATACCCATATGGTAAGATAACAACGGCTTCAATGGGAAAGATCTATAATAGAATTTAAATAATAACAATTGGGGTTAATAAGTATTAAATCGATAAATGAATTATATTTGAAGACTAATGAATAACTCAAGTGAAAATTCTAATAGGAACAATGGTAGAATTCCATGGGCCGCTATGGTGGCCTTAGGAATGGGAATGTTGGTTTATGGTGTTGCCGAAAGTTTTGGTCCAGTAGTTGCGATTCTTCAGATAATACCATCAAACCTTGCTTTCCTTGGCTACAGCCTGCCATTCATTGCCGGAGGTATCGGAGCTTTCATGGCAGGCATATTGGCAGACTACACAGGAAGAAGAACATCTTTCATGATAACCATGGGTTTATTGCTGGTAGGACTAGCTCTTTTCGTAATGTTCCCAAATAATGTACCTATACTTCTATTGTCGTTCGTTCTGGTTGGTATCAGCGCCATTGGTCTGGAGAGTCCTATATTGGCAATGATGGCCGAGCATTCAAGCGCAAAAAATAGGGGTACCCTGCTGGTAATCACGCAGAACTTTGGAAATCTGGGGGTTGCCATAGTTTTTATTCCCGTGGTTCTGGGATTGTCACAACTTCAGGATAAAACTGCGATTGCACTAATGTTTATAGGTCCCATAATTGCCCTAATAGTTTCATGGCTCCTAGTGGAGGAGAGCCTGCCATGGAGTGCCACAAAGAACAAGGTAAACATGAGTGTAGAGGAAGCATGGAAATCCAAAGATGGAAATGCTGAAAGTGTAAAACCAATAGGCGGTCTGGGACTAAGATTCCTGATACTAATATTGATTGGTATCGCTCAGGATGTAGCATTCGTTTACATAACTTATGGTGTAGGATACGCTTTCTTCCCTTCAATTGAGAGCTGGATCCCATTGATAGGCGGATTTACCATGGTAATCGTGGGAATAGTATCAGCTTTATTTGTGGTTCCTAAAATCAACAGGAAAACTTTTGCATTATTGAGCTACGCATTGTTAGTGTTTTTATGGATTGTCCTCTGGATTTATTACGATCTTACAAAAGCAACAACCGGATTAATATTGTTGGCACTCATGACCATACTCTTTATTCCTGTGGAAATCACATGGGGTGTTAGGGCTATTCTTGAGCCTGAACTTTTCTCTACTGCAAGAAGAGGTATTTACATTTCCATTGTAAGAATGGTCGTATGGGTTTCAGCAGGCGTTATTACGGGCATATTAACCGCTGGCATATTCAGTTTCACATTTAATGCAGCTATGGGTATTACAACCTTCATATTCTTACTGGGACTATTGGCCACTGTGCTCTGGCAATTCAAGGGGTTCGAGACAAAAGATAAAAGCCTTGCCGGACTAGATCACGAATAATTTTTTCTTTTTTTTTTACGCCGCCGACCGGGCTCGAACCGGTGACCTCCCGGTTAACAGCCGGGTGCTCTACCCACTAAGCTACGGCGGCAGGGTATTTCCTAATAGGCATTCCCTATATATTATTTTTTAAGCACATAGTTCATCATTTGTGAATCATGCTGTAAAATTCTAAAATACCATTTGTTGAAGAGGTTCAGTTTTGTAAGGTTTTCATAATCTTATAATTCCTACCAGATATTTTGTGAGTAAAATTTTTACAAGCGTAACACCATTAATTGCAGGATTTTAGACTTAAACAATAGATAATAACATTGATATCTCTAAAAATTCTACATAAAGCAGTTGGATAAAAATGTCTGCTGAACCCGATTACGATGAGAAAACCGGATGGAACAATTTCAGATTATTGCTATTAAATTCGGGTCTTTCAAGAACAGGATTTGCCGCCTTTAATCTTATAATCATATGGATAATGCTGAAGGAAACCGGCTCACCACTGATTTCTGGGTTAAGTGATGGGCTCATTTCATTGCCATTATTGCTCAGCTTTATAGTTGGGGCCTATCTGGACAAGCAAAGGCGAGTTAAATACATAGGGGTATTGGCTGGATTAGTAAGAAGCCTATCCTTGTTGGGCCTGGTATATTCACTGCTTGTGCGCAGTGAACTGATGATAATTATCTTTGGCCTTCTAGCATCCTTCATGCTAGGCTTTACTTCAGATGTAATCAATTCAATGAGGTCTTTATTAATGAAGATGTTCTTGAAGGAATCTCAATATAAAACAGGTTCGTCCCTCTCCAATTCTGTTTATTCACTGTCAGAAGCTGTAGGTTATTCGCTTTCGGGCGTCCTGCTAACCTTCGGATACTTGAATTCTATAGGCGTAATTTTCATAATATTCATATTGTCAATTATTCCAATAATATTATTGAAGGAAAAGGAGAGAACTGATGTATCGGAAGGGAAGTTAAATGAAAGCATTAAGCAGGGTTTGAGATTTATTTTAAATGATAAGCTGCTGAAAGAATTGCTTATATTGGGTTTAATAGTAAACTTCCTGTTTGGTGCAATGGCTTTACTTCTGATTTCTTTGATAGAGTTGAAATTGAGTCTTACGCCAATGTTCGTTTCCATGATATTTCTGATGCTAATTGGCGGCATTACCGTTGGATCTTATGTTGGGAAATATATGGGTGGAAAACTTAGCTCTATAGTTTTGACAACCATGGTATCAATCTCATTGGTATTTATGCTGATTTCCTTTTTGAATAACATTTATCTAATCGGAATCCTGGTATTGGCAGCAGGACTGATAATAGGTATATCAAACGTATTTTTCAGCTATTCTTTATTGAAGAAAATTCCAAGGGAGTATATGGCAAGAATTATGGGAGCTTTCAACACATTTGGATTATCGGCTACTGCAATGTCTGGTGTAGTGGCAGGTACAATTATTCAATTAATAGGGATAAGAGATTCCCTTCTACTAATAGGTGCTGTATTGTTAGTCATATCTCCATTGGCGTTAATTTTCAGGGAATTGCATGAAGTGGAGGTACCAAAAGGGGGAAGGAAATAGGGAATAATAAAAAAATTTATCTGAGTCACAATTGTGGTTCTATGGATGAGATTGCAAAGTACTTAGTGGACCATGGTAACATAAAATTCGGTCATTTTAAGCTTGCATCAGGGAAGGAATCCAACTATTATGTAGATGTAAAATCCGCATTATTGAACCCCGAATTCTTAAAGAAAGTTTCTAAGGCAGCTTCTAAATTCGTTACAGGAGAAAAGGTCGCAGCCGTAGAACTGGGGGCAGTTCCTTTTGGGGTGGGAGTATCATTGGAAACAGGGAAGGAATTAATAATTGTGAGGAAGGAGAAGAAGGAATATGGACTGGGTAAAGAATATGAGGGTTCCATAGAAAATATCTCAAAGATTACATTTGTTGAGGATGTGACTACCACAGGGGGGACCATCTTAAGGGCTATCAACCTAATGAGAGAGAAAAAAGTTGACGTAGATAGGGTCATTGTAGTTGTGGATAGAAATGAAGGTGCAAGGGACAATCTTAAAAGCATTGGAGTAGAATTGTATCCACTTGTGGAAATGGATCAGTTAAAGAAGGAATTAGGTCTATAAGATCATTCCTTCAAATAATTTAGAAGATTGATCAACCTCATTAGGCTCGGAGTACCTGTCATTAAGAGAGCTAGGAAAGAAGCTTCAATAAGTTCGTCCTTGCTTGCGCCTGATTTCAAAGCCAAGTCAATGTGATAAGGTAAGCACCATTCGCATCCTGTTGCAAGTGCAAGGGTAACCATTATAATCTCTTTGGTTTTTGTATCCAACTTCCCCTCTCTTAGGGATTGATTAACGAGTTCTCCAAAGGGCTTCATCAAGTCCGGTCTTTCAGCGGAGAGCCTTTGGAACAATTCATTTACTTCATTAATCTTCTTACGCATTTCATCATTCATTTATATCACCTCCCCTGTTGAGCCTGATGAAAATTATCGATTATCTCAATCAATTCATGCTGGAATTTATTGAAAATTTCGTATTGGTTTGCAATATAATTCTTGGTAACTTCATCCAACAGTATAATCCTCAAGATGGATGATTTTCCATTTTCAAAGATGTTAACTTTGCAAGGGACAAATAATCCAGATAGCTTATCCGTGCCAATAAGTTCCAAAGCGGCCAATGGCTTACAAACTTCGAGAATCCTGAAGTATCCAATATCTCTGTTGAAATTTTTTCTAATTATGTTTTGAACATCTATTTCAGCAACTACAAAATATCCACTTCCTTTTAACTTTTCAATCAGTTTGAATTCTAATTCCTCTGGTTCTTCCATGAATTGCCATTCCTTAAAGAAATCCATTATTTTAGCAATAGTTAATTTTACTTAACTATTTCTTTATATTCTGGATGAATCGTTTCGATCTTCTTATCCTTATCTCATATTGAGAAAATAGGTGCTTTTGAATGCAAATTAAAAAATATAGCGTTAGAATCAAATCTAAAATCTGCTCCATTTTATTTAAAATAAAATTAGAACTAAGGAAATTGAATAAATTAAATTATTATTAGATTATTTAAAATGAGGTATAAAAATCTATCACCCAGAATAAGCGCAAAACTCTTATTTAAATATTTATTATCAGCTCAAATAATATGGAGAAAAATTTCGACAGGTATGAACACATTCTTAACAGTATTATAAATGTTGCAAGGGGATCCGGTTATTATGTACTATGCGCAGATCAGGATTCCTCCTATACTTTTGACCTGATACTGAAGAGAGACGAACTTCTGGTGGTAAAAATAGCTTACAATGTATCATTAATGAATGAGGATGCGGCCGCCTCTCTGGCATCTTTTGCAAAGAACATAGATGCATATCCGGTTATAGTTGGAGTAATAAACAGAAACGAGAAAATTGAGGATGGAGTTTTATACACTAGATACTCTATACCGGTCTTATCACCCAGGTCCTTCATAGATTTCATAAAATATGAAGAGAGACCATTGGTAAGAGCAGGACCAGGAGGATTTTATGTGGACATAGATGGCGAGAAGCTCAAAAAACTAAGGGAGGAGAGAAACATTTCACTAGGTGATCTTGCTTCAATCACAAATACCTCAAGAAGGACAATATTGCTTTATGAAAATGGAATGTCTATGTCCTTGGAAATCGCCCTTAAACTTGAGGAATATCTCAATACTGAGTTGATAAAAGCCACATCAATCCTTATGAAATCAACTCTCGGTGATGCCAAGCCTAATTTCAAGAAAATGAAAGAGTTCGAAAGGATAGTTAGCTCATTGCTTGAAAGCAAGGGATTTGATGTTTATTCTTACAGAAAATCCATGATAAATATGGTCATAAAAGAAGAAATGCAGTCTTTTCTGAGTGGCCTTGAACTGGAGGACGAGAATTTCAAAAGAAAGATAGAATTCCTAAGAGAAATGTCAGAATTAGTAAATAGGGAAGGGTTCTTAATAGTCAGAGAAAAAGACAAGTTTAAACGTGCAGACGTTCCCATAATTACCCTACAGGAAATAAGAAATATAAATAACAGGAGTGAAATCAAATACCTGATCGAGGAGAGAAAGGAAGATTGATAGTCTCAATTTCAGGCCAGAGAGATATTACAATTGTTGGTATAGTAAAGGCACTCAAGTCTTATGGAGATTTAGTGGAAAAAGTAATAGAAAATAATAATTTCGATGAGATATTGCTTTCAACAACCAATGAGGATATCCAGGGGTTGAGGGAATTCCTAAAAGCCCCTTTCGAAATAAGTCTCGATGATCTGGAAATAATGTATGAACAGCTCATGAGGAATTTTGGTGAAACCTGTGTTCCTCCGGAAGCATATGTAAGGGCTGTGAAACTGGCGGATGCGAAGGGTTTAAAAATAAGGGGTATTGATATTCCCGAGGGGGATTATGAAGATCTATACGTTAAATTCATTGATATAAAAGACCTTATTCTATTAAGCCTCAAGAAGAACAGATTAATGAGAAGAAAATGGAGCATTGATAACCCAGAAAAAACAAGCCTTGAATGGGATAAGGAAATATCAAAAGGCGGTTATAGAAAGCTAGAAAATGAAAGGGAGAAATTCATGGCCAATCAAATTGCATCATCACAATCTAATAAGATACTGGCGATTATTGAGATAGAACGCTTAAGTGGAGTTATTGGCTACCTGAAAAACCAAATGCCAGAATATAAATTTCAGATGATCTAGGTGATGATGCAGGTGGTTTGGTTATCTTAATCTCTCTGAAATACTTGGAATATTCCTTGATCAGTTGCTGTGTTAAATCTCCTTGTAGCATTTTAACAACTACGTGTCCATTTTTTTCCAAAAGCTTTAAAGCTATGTCGAAAACCCTCTTCGCGATGAAATATGAATTGGCATGATCTCTATTGCTGTCCCCCGAAGCTTTCATTAAAATATCAGACAGAATAAGATTGAACTTCCCCCCAGCCTTTGAAAGGATGAAATCAGGGAAGTCGTCTGCCATTATATCCTTCCTGATGAAGTTTACATTCTCTATCTTCTCCATGGGTATTATATCAACTGCAAAATTCTTACCGTGAGTATTTAATTCAGAAATTACCTGGCTCCATCCACCAGGGGAGGAACCAAGGTCCAATATATTAATTCCATCCCTTATGATATTGAATTTTTCATTAATTTGAATGAGCTTATATGAAGCTCTACTTCTATATCCCTCCTCTTTCGCTAATCTGTAGTATTTCTCCCTTCTCCTTTCCCTTACCCAGCTCATTTCTTGAGAATCTTCTCGTAATCTGTTTTGCTAAGCAATGAACTTACTTCAGAGGGATTTGAAACTTTCAATTTAAAAATCCAAGCCCCGTAAGGATCCTTGTTTATCAATTCAGGGGTTTTCTCCAATTCCTTGTTAACTTCCATGACCTTCCCAGTCAAAGGGGAATAATAATCCTCTGCAGATTTAACGCTCTCAACCGTTCCTGCAGTTTCTCCAGCCTTAAGCATTGCCCCGACCTTTGGGAGATCCACATATACTATGTCAGTCAGCTGTTCCTGCGCAAAGTCAGTTAGACCAACAGTGGCAATATCTCCGTCTAGCTTTACCCACTCGTGCGTTTTCGTATAATATAGGCCATCTTTTACGAGGACCATGAGTGTTTATGTTTTATTAAGAAAAAAATTTTTTGGGGAAATTATATAACTTGGTTGTGAGGCTTTTCATAGGGATACCAATTCCTGAAACTCCTAAAATCATGGAACTAGTTGAGAATTTACAGATAAAAGGGAAGAAGGTGAAGGCAGAGAACTTCCACATCACATTAAAATTTATTGGAGAGTTAAAATCCTCTAAGGAAGTTCAGGATAATCTGAGAGGTATTAATTATAGTAAGTTCAGTCTTGCTCTACAAGAACTGGATGCGTTTCCAAACTCAAAAAAAGCTAGGGTCCTATTCATTAAGGGATACTCAAATGGTCACTTGGAAGAACTTGCCAAGATGGTACACGATGCTACCAGAAGTATAAAACTGGATCATCCTTTTCAGCCTCATTTAACGATTATGAGGTTGAGAGAGCCTGCAGACCTTTCAAATATCATAGAAGAATACAAAGGAGTGAATTTCGGAACCATAGAGGTAACAAAGTTCAGCCTCTATGAATCAAAATTAACTCCGGACGGGCCTATATACAGAGTTATAGAGGACTATCAACTTATATAATAGGTATCCTCCTTTGATGTGGACTTTTCTTCATCCACGTGCTGTATTACGTCAATCATCAATATGGCATTTACAGGTATAATCCTCATGTGCTCTGTACCATCCTTTTCCATTTTTATCAGAAGCGCCGGTTCTTCTCCCATGGATATAAAACCTTCCAGGACACCTTCAGTAATGAAGTTTTCATCGGTGCTAGATGCCGACACTATCCTATATCTACTTCCCTTAGTTAAATGAGTTATCATTTCTTTTCACCTGCTAATTTTTCTATCAGCCCTATGGTTTTCCTATAATTATCCATTGCCATTTTAACGTTATTCTCCACAAACATCCAAGCTGCAGAAAGGGAATTGTACCTCAATGAATAGCTCTTTTCCTTGCCTGTGAGTTCCTCCTGCAATAAATCCAGTGCTTTGAGCCTGTTAAGGTACCTATATAAAGTGGGTTTCGTAGTGTTGAGGTACACCAGCATCTCATCAACTAGCCATTTTTTCTCTGGTCTCAGCAAGAATACTTCCTTAAAAAGTCTGTATGGGATGCTCTTCTTTATGCTCTCCATATCCATGGTTTCCCTCTCATTTATGTATCCTATGTCCAACAGGAACTCCGAAAGTATCAGGTCCAGGTCCTCAGAATTAGGGGGACTTTTGTACCTTATGTGTATTTCAAACATCTTAACTTCATTTACCGAATAAATATTTGTGTTTAATTTTTTCCCAAGATGATTAAAAAGTAGCTCCGCCATTTAAAAAAATTTTTATAGAATTACTTACTTTATTTCTAGCCTCTAAGGAGGATGCTATAAGATTGATGGAAGAAACGTCTGAAGATTCTGACCCTGGCGGCACGCCAGTATTTCGTGCCAAATCATTAGAGCAGCTTTTCTCCTTCAAAAGGATCTTTCTGAAATTCGAAGGTGTAAATCCATCGGGTACCCATAAAGACAGGGCTGCCTACAGGCATGTTAAGTACGCAGTTGAGAAGGGGTTCGACACGGTCACTGTTGGGACATGCGGAAATTACGGGGTTTCATTGAGTTACTATGCAAGGCTTTTTGGCGTAAAAGCTCAGGTTTATGTTCCGGAGAGATACCATACTCCAAAAATATCCGCTATAAAACACAATGGTGCTCTACTCAATGAAGTACCAGGTGCCTATGAAGAGGCAGTGGAGCTCAGCAGGGATTATGCCATGGAGAACGGCTGGTATGATGCGAACCCTGGCAATTCTACAACAGAGATAAGCTATGAGGCATATGCAAACATAGCATATGAGATATACCAGCAATTTGGAAGGGCTCCAGATGCGGTAGCAGTGCCGGTAGGAAACGGTACTACTCTTGTGGGAGTGTATACTGGTTTCAAGAACTTAAGGGCTGCTGGCCTTATTGACAAGATTCCAAGGATTCTAGGGGCAAGTACCGCCGGCGGAAATCCTGTGGTTAAGGCTTTCAAGGAAAACACAAAATTGATGGACTTAAACCCAAGTTCCTTGAGGGAATCATCCCTCAATGAACCCCTAATAGCCTACCATGCATACGATGGAGAAATGGCATTGGATGCCATAAGAAGGACCAATGGGTATGCTGAATATGTGAGTGACAGCAGGATGATATTCTACAGGAAGCTCCTAAAGAAGGAACTAGGGCTAAATGTACTCCCAGCCAGCACTGCGCCTCTAGAAGCTATAAGAAAGGTTGTAAAGTATCCAGAAGAGAACCTTTATGTTGCGGTCATAACAGGAAGATCATGAATGGATAGCGCTGTAATTTTGGCAGAAGGAGTTTTTGGAAGTACCTATGGTAAGACTGCCCATGGACTGGTGAGGTTTACATCCAGATACAAAATTGAAGCAGTAATAGATTCACAATTCTCAGGGAAGGACGCTGGAGAGGTATTAACTGGAAAAAAGAATGGGATTCCAATCGTATCAACATTGAAGGAAGCAATGGTTTACAAGCCAAAATTCCTTATAATCGGGGCCGCAACAGATGGTGGTTACTTACCTGAAAGCTACAGAAAAGTGGTCAAGGAGGCACTTGAAAACGGCATAGGTATAGTTAGTGGATTGCACCAATTCATCTCCGATGATCCCGAATTCTCAAAGCTGGCAGCTGAGAAAGGCGCAACCATAATTGATGTGAGGAAAATGTTCAGGGATAGGAAGATACCTTTCACAGGAAGGATAGAGGAAGTAAAATCTAAAAAAATTGCAGTTCTTGGAACAGATTCAGCCATCGGTAAAAGGACCACTGCGGTTACACTGTGGAGAGAGCTCAATAGGAGGGGAAGAAAGGCAGAAATGATAGGTACCGGGCAAACTGCATGGATGCAGGGTTTCAAATACTGTGCTGTAATAGATGCATGCATAAACGACTTTGTTGCGGGAAACATAGAGCACGAAGTAGTAAAGGCATGGGACGAGGAAAAACCGGAGTACATAATACTAGAAGGGCAAGGTTCGGTCGTTCATCCAGCCTATCCAGGGAGTTTCGAAATCATTGCCGCAGGCAGGCCAGATGCAATAATACTGCAGCACGCACCTGGTAGGAAGACCTTGGATGGTTTTCCTGATTATCCAATGCCTGAGGTTGGAAGGGTTATAAAGATCCTAGAACTTCTATCACAGAAGAAGGTCATTGCAATTACGTTCAACACCGAGAACCTCACAGTTGACCAGGCAAAGGAAATAGCAAAAGAATATGAAGAGAAATTCAAGGTCCCCGTTATACTTCCACTTCAGGAACCTGAAAAACTTGCTGATGTAGTAGAGCATTATGAATTTACAGGTAATAAATAAAATTGAGATTGAGGAACCTTCAATTGAAAAGGATAGGATAAAGGCAATCTACAATATCGATGGGCAGATTTTCACAATAAACTTCAAGTATTATACAGGTGAAATCAGGAGAAAGTATGCGCAAATACTTTCGCTAATGCCAATTGTGAATTATTCTCTATTTACAGAATCCATTAAAATTGATTTCCCCATAACGGAGGAAGATCTTGGATTTTTCAGGGAGGTTTTGAGACTAAACAGCATAGAAATATATGTAAATAAGCTTATAAAACGCCCTGAGTTTTTCAGAGATGAATATATTCCAATGAGAGCCAGCATAAGTGAGGCTTCCTGGATCCCCAAATTAGTATATGAACTGGGAAATCCATGGCCAAAATTCAGTACGGAATCGAATAATGTAGCCATAATGTCCAGTGGGGGGAAGGAGAGCTTACTCACGTATGGTCTCATGAATGAAATTGGTGCAGAGGTTTACCCAATCTATTTCAACGAATCCGGTTCTCACTGGAAAACCGCAATACCCGCTTACAGGTACATGTCTGAAAGGGACCCTAGGACACTGAGGATCTGGAGTGACATCGATCGATTCTACAGAAAGGTCAATAGAATATTGCCCATATTCAAAAAAGGAGCTCTGGAAATGTGGTCTGATACTTATCCGATTCAGCTTTTCATATTTCCAGTTTATATATTCGCTTCACTCCCATATATAGAAAAATATGCCATTGGAAATGTTATGAAAGGTGATGAATTTGACGATCCAAGAAGCTTCGAACCGCTGGATGGCATAAGACACTTTTATGGAATACTTGATCAGACGAAATACTTCGATGACATGTTAACTCAATACATGCAATCGGTTGGGCTGAACCTGAGATTTTTTTCTGCAGTGAGGCATATTACAGGACTTGTTGAGGAAAGAATACTTTTCCAAAGGTATCCTGAACTTTTAAAGTTACAGAGGTCTTGCCACAGCTGCCATTATGAGAATGGGGAGGTAGTGCCATGCGGTAAGTGTTCTAAATGCAATGGCATATTGCTTTTCTTAGAAGCTAATGGTATTGATCCGAGGTTGATTAAATACAGAGATGATGATGTTAATAGGTTCATGGAAGATTATAGCAACAGGCTTTACAGGATAGATGAAAGCGAAAAGTTGCACGCTATGTACAAGGTTTCAGAAGGGAAATTGGGTAAAAGGGATGACAATGTGGAGAAAATCCATTTCTGCAAAGATTTTTGTCCGGAGGATACAATCCCAGAACAATTCAGGGATAAACTGATAGGAATCTTCAAAGAATACACATCAGGCATAGAGAAATGTTGATTTTTTGAAAATATTAAAAGTACTGGCTTTCAACTATGTAAATTTCTTCGGAATTCTTTGCCTTTGAGTAATCTTCCAGAGGATTTTCGTTCAATTTTATAAAATTCAAGCCCCAGGAGAATTTCTCCAAAAGCTTTATGGAAATATCCTTGAATCCCATAATATAGTACGCAGCCGCAAGTGCTTCTACTGTGGAAAGCTTAAATGGCTTCCCATAGTTGACTGGATTTGCAGCCAGGAGATATGGCAATGACCTTGTCTGTTCATCATTGAATTTGTAATTATTTATATTTTCCCAGGAGACATCAATTGCTAGTATGTTTCTGTAAGCAATGTCCGCCCTGGATATACGAATCTTGGAGGATGGGTAGAGAATAAGGACATCCTTCGGTATAAAAGGAATGAATTTGGCAAGACCGAACCTTTTCAGTTTTCTGGCTGTACATTTTTTAGGATCATCCTCGTTTTTATGAATAATAAGTGGTATGAACTCCATTTCGCAATATCTATATGTCATTTCTATATAGAGATTTATGGAAAGTTCCAATATTCCAGGCTTTTACAAGCTGAGCATGGAAAAGAGAAGGGAAGTCTTGAAGAAATTCGCAAACCTGACTGAAGAAGAAGTTGATTTAATAAGGAATATGGGCGGGTTGGGCGAACATCTTGCAGACCATATGATTGAAAATGTTGTTTCGGTTATGGAAGTACCCATGGGTATAGCTGTGAATTTTCTGATAAATGATAAGGATTACCTCATACCCATGGCCATTGAGGAGCCGAGCGTGGTTGCAGCTGCAAGCAATGCGGCAAAGATGGCCAGAGTTAAAGGAGGCTTTAAGGCCATTGCCACGGATCCAGTAATGATTGGACAAATTGAAGTTTCTGGAATGCCCGATCCATTTGGAGCTAAATTCAGGATACTGGAAAATAAGAAGAAATTGCTAGAAATTGCCAACCAGCAGGATCCTATATTGGTTAAGCTAGGAGGAGGTGCAAAAGATATTGATGTTAGGGTTCTGGATGAAAAGGAACCCATGATCGTTGTACATCTTTTGGTGGATGTTAGGGATGCCATGGGTGCCAATGCAGTAAATACCATGGCCGAAGCTCTAGCCCCCAACATCGAAGAATTATCCAAGGGTAAAGTAAGATTGAGGATACTTAGCAATCTTGCTACCTATAGACTGGCAAGGGCTTACGCAGTATTTGACAAGGATGCCATAGGTGGGCCTGATGTGGTGGATGGAATATTGGAAGCTTATAAATTTGCCATGCTGGACCCTTACCGGGCGACAACCCATAACAAGGGGATAATGAACGGTATCGACGCGGTTCTCATAGCCACAGCCAATGACTGGAGGGCTATAGAGGCCGGAGCACATGCCTATGCTGCTTTGAACGGCTATAAAAGTCTTACCAGATGGGAGAAGAATGAAGAAGGTGACTTGGTGGGATACATAGAGCTTCCCATGGCAGTTGGAATAGTGGGTGGAGCTACTTCAACCCATCCAAAGGCCAAGATAGCTAGGAAGATACTAAACGTATCAAGTGCACAAGAATTTGCAGGGGTTCTCGCTGCAGTAGGACTGGCTCAGAACTTTGCCGCAATAAGGGCATTGGCAACTGAAGGTATACAGAGGGGGCACATGGAACTTCACGCGAGAAATGTTGCCATTAGTGCAGGTGCAGTAGGTGATGAAATCGATCTAGTAGCCAATGAGCTGGTGAAGCAAAGGAAGATAAGGTTGGATGTTGCACAGGAAATACTTAAAAAAATAAGGGAAGCAAACACATAAATTACCTATTCAATCTTTTTTGGATTTCAAGTTAAATATCACGAAGTCTGAGCATTCAGAGTATTCTGATCTTTTGGATCTAGGACATCCCTGCTCCTGATTATATAAAAACCATCCCTGTTATCCCCTCTCAACCTTATCCTTACTTCCCAATACCTGTTCCAGAGCTCTAGAATCATGCTCAAACCATCAAGTGATTTCCCCGCCATCAATTCCTTTATAAATGTTAGGTCTTCAATGGGCTTATCTAGATAAGTGGATGCATATTTCTCTAGCAACGCTTTCAATGCAACCTTATAATACACAGGAATTTCCTGCAGGGAGTCTATTTCAGGTTTGGTTAGCTCCACTGCTTCGGATATGTATAATCTTCCACATTCATTCCTTATAGTGCAGACTTCCCTGTCACCAATATCTATTTTGGAAAGTGAATCCTTCAATTTTTTGCAGTAATCCAAGGCATCCTTGAAATTCTCAAATTTTTCTATGGAGGGGGAGCCAGCTGAGACAACTCTATAGCGAGGTGGAAATTCCCTGGAACTATCCTCGAAATCATAACTCATTGCACTAAAAATTCAATCTTCAATGAAATACTTATTGTAAAGAATTGGAAAATATCAGAACATAGCTTTCAGCCTTGACTGCATCTTTTCATCCCTGACAATTCTTTCAATTTCATAGTGCAATTTTGATCTGTCATATTTTACCCTCTTAAAATCAAAGGAATGCTTTTCAGTATCTATAATCAAATATGAGGGAAAACCAACTAGATCCCTTGGTTGACCCAGAGAACCCGGGTTTATGAAGGTCTTTCCGCCCTTAGTTAATATGAACTGATGGTGGGTATGGCCTATAAGGAAATAATCACCATCATCCCCACCAAGTATACTTCTCGAGCTTAAAGTCTCAGGTTTCCAGGGAAAAATGTAACCGTAAAGGTGATCCCATGGGGCTCCATGATAGATGTTTATCTCAACGGATTCTGCATTTATGGAATCACTTTCTTTGAATTGCTTCAGAAAATCTATATCCTCTTTAGAAAGAATCTTCAGAGTTATGTTTTCCCTTGAATATACAGAAATATCATGATTCTCTTCACCACATTTGCAATCCACTCCATATGCAACAGCGTAGTCATGGTTTCCCATTATGAACAAATCGAAATTATCCCTCAATAAATCTATAACTTCAGCTGGATAAGGCCCATAATCCACCGAATCACCAAGGAATATTGCCTTATCATAACTCTCCTCCAGCGCAGTTTTCAAAGGGAATGGATTGGCATGTATATCGCTTGCCACAAGTATCTTCATATTGCGTTGCAAAGATTGTAAACAATTTAAGAGTTATGTCCTTGGAAAAATGTCTTTAATTCATTTTATATTCCAATTTGAAAATATGATTTGCAATGTGGATGATTATCAAATTAATATAGAAATAATGGGTTATGGAGACCCGGTACTGCTTATTCATGGATTGGGATCTGCTAACTTCGCCATGTATCCGTATGCATATTATCTTAGCGATTTCAGGAGGATATATGTCGATGTTCCAAATCATGGAAAGAGCGGAGATTATGAAATAGGTTTGGATGAAATTTCTGGTATTTTCAAAAAGATCATGGACAACCTAAATTTTGAAAAATTTTCAGTGATAGGGATTTCCATGGGTTCTATGATTGCTTCCATAATGGCAAGCAAATATCAAGATTCCTTAAAGAAAGTTGTATTGATTTCCCCAACAACCCATCTGGATGAACAGGTATTCAAGACAATTTCAATGTGGGTCGGATCTGAGGAGGAATCATTGAGGGCTTCTTTTTCAGAGAAATTTATCAGGGAAAATCTAGATAGAATCAGGGCCTATGAGACGCTTCATCCCTTTGATCCAGTGAGATCCTCACAAATGGGTGCAGCATTGGCATCATTTGACATTAGGAATTATAAAATTACCACGGAGACATTAATTCTAATTGGAATCCACGACATCCTTTTTGGTCCCAGGTTTAAAGATTCCTTGGGGAAGGTTTTTCCTAATAGCAGGATAGTGGAAGTTGATTCCGGCCATTCCATGACCTTTGAGGCCATAGACAGGATTGGGCCCGTAATAAGGGAGTTCATGCTGGGTTAGATGAGCTACTCTATTTTTTCAACTGTATATTTCAGATATTGAAATATCTAGAAGTTTTTTGAAGAGGTTAAAATTTTCTCCATAGGCTTCGTTGAGCTTCTGATTAGGCGTAACTTTTTTCCTTATTTTTGTGAAATCTTTAATTTCATTGAAACTGTTCATTCCACCGGAAGAATACAATGAAATAAATGCATCTCCCTGTGCTGCCCCCTCGCTCACCTTGATCTCTTGCGGCAACCCCACTATATCGGAAACAATCTGCGTCCAAATGTTACTCTTTGAGCCACCACCTCCTGCCACAATGCTCTTTGGGAATATGTCGATGGAATTGAACTTCTCAATGGTGTACCTCAACCAGTATCCTACCCCCTCCATCAGTGACAGATAAAAATCGTAGATATTGTCTGAAAAGTCCACATTGAAGAAGGAACCTCTCAACTTGTTGTTCCAGATGGGTGCTCTTTCTCCAGTAAAGAAAGGGAGGCTAATGATTTTACCTGGCCTATTTTTATCTTCTATGGCTGAATCCAATCTGCTTAAATTTTTTCTTGTAATCTTACCGAACCAATTGAGAAGGGAACCTGCGTTATACATTGCAGCTTCGGACACGTACCTGCCTGGTATTATATGCCTGGTGTTTGCGAAGATGTGGTCAAATCTAGTTCCATCATGTACAACATCGTAAACACCTGATGTTGCATATATGAATGAAGATTCGCCATTATCCAGAACACCATCGGCCAGCAATGATGCATATGCATCTTGAGCACCAGCAGTTACTATGGTATTTTTTGACAAATTGAATTTTTCTGAAGAATCTTTGCTAACTGTTCCAGCAATTTCATAGGATTCCATAATGTCTGGAAACATGCAGGGATCTAAATTTGCAACCTCTATAATCTCTTGATCCCAATCAGATATGGAAGGGTTATAGAATGGGGCAAATAACATTGCCGAAGTATGATCCAATACATATTTTCCAGTCAACCTAAAGATTGAATAATGAGCCACATCAAGCAATTTGATTTGTTTCAAAGGAACTCTAATTCTTTTTACTGCGTACATTGCCTTATACCCTTCAAATATGGAGCTTGCCCTGTTTTTTGTCTTGAAGAACAATTCTTCTGGGTCCATCAATTTTGTGAATTCTGTGGCCAATGGCTCTGACCTGCTATCGAGATAGGTCATAGTTGGATGTACTTCCATTCCTTCTCTGCCCACAAAGCTAACTGATTCAAACCCAGAAAAGCTTATGGCTTCAATGTCACCTGGAAATATATTTCCCTTTTGTATTAGCTCTCCAATTATTTCCATAGATTCCTGGAAAAAATGCTCAGCCCATGTTTCTGACCTGCCATCAACAACCTTCAATTCATGTATTCTGCTGTCTTTTTTAATTATATTCCTGTCCCTATCCATTAAAATTCCTTTTGTTGACGTTGATCCTATATCAATACCAATGTAATACTTCATAATTACCTAAAAATTACCTGAATTTTCATCTCCTCTCCATTTAATGCAGCATTGAATGCATTTACAAGATCGGGGAATTCGAATTCTTTGGTAACAAGCTTATCCAACGGGAGAGCTTTTTTCTCAATTAATTCCATGGATTCCTTCATGTCTTCCCTAGTATGGTCAGTGGAACCTGTAATTATTTTTTCAGAATAATGGATTGAGTTCAGATCCAGTGGGATGGAGTCAGGGGGATATGTGCCTCCAAATATCACTATTGGAGCAGAATCAGATGCAACGGATATTGCATTTTCTATGGCACCCCTTCCTCCAATGGATGATATTACTCCATATATTCCCTCATGGAGGAATTCCTTAACCTTGGATGGGTCTGCGGATATATCTGGGGGTAATGCATTTATTCCCAATGATCTTGCAAATTCATATCTGTTTTTCTTGATTTCTATTACAACAACATCCTTGCCTATATGCTTTGAATAGAGAGCCATCAGCATACCCATAGGCCCGGCACCAATAATTGCAAGTTTCTTCTGAGGTACCTTTTTCACAGCGTGTATCACCACTGCAAGTGGTTCTGCAAAAGCTCCGAATTTTGGATCCACGCTTTTAGAGAATTTATAGGCAAATTTGTAAGGAACTTTATAGTATTCAGAGTACCCCCTGGCAATATCCTTTTTATTTTCACATAGATTTATTAGCCCTTCATTGCAATATTTGCATTGTCCACAATATGTGAAGGTTTCATGTGTTACTATATCTCCAATCTCGAAACCCCTCACTTCATTACCCATCCCAACCACTTCACCAATTACCTCATGACCCGAAAGTCCATAGGTGTTAACCCCAGTAGTAAACATGGGATTGTCATATGTTGATTCTTTCCTTAGACCTTTATAGTACCTTAAATCAGTTGGGCAAATTCCTATCCTTATATTTTTTATGAGAAGCTCATCAGGATTTGGTTTAGGAATCTCAATTTCTGTTATTTCAATATTGGAAGGACCATTGAAAACTGCTGCCTTCAAGGTCCACCACCGTGTACTATTTTAACTAACTCTTTAACAGTCCGTTCTATGTTGCTCGACTGGAATATGCTTCTACCTATGGCCCCTCCTGCACCTCCTGACCTTATGACTTCTCTCATTGCACTAAATATGTCACCGCCGGATGGGTCTCCACCTGCTATTATTACAGGTACGGGGGAGGATTTGACAACTTCATTGAAATTTTTGACAAAAGAAGTTTTAACTATATCCGCACCATATTCTGCGGCAGCCCTGGCACCTCTGGATACAAGTTCTGTATTGTTGGAAGGTACACCATTTTCCAAAGGTATGAATTCGTTAATGTAAGGAATTCCATATTCCTCCGAGGCTTTTGCAATTTTGCGCATTTTGTCGGCAATTTCAATCCTTAAGGGCACTTCACCGAAATATGTGGTTTTGATGGCATCTGCACCCAACGATACAGCAAATTTTACAAAATCCTGATCAAAGGGAATGTTGAGTACCACCGGTACCCTTGTGACTATGATTTGGTGATATTTCAATAGAATGCCTTCATTGATCAATACTGCATCCACTCCTCCGCTTATCACCGAATTAAGAACCTTGCTCATGTCTTCCAACCCCTTTACCAGGGCATCCTCTCCTCCATGATCCAGTGCAGAAATCAACGTATGGCCATCATTTTTTATAATCCTGCTTATCCTAGTCTCTTTTCCAATATTAGTCATACCGTTAAGGATAGTCAACCTATTAATAAACCCTTTTTTATTATTTTATATATTCTGATTTTCAGGATTTAAAGTAATTAACATTTACAAAGATTACTAATTAATCTCAAATTTTTTTAATTTTAACATGTCATAAATTGGAAAAGTTATTCCGAAAGTTGAAAGCTTGAAAAAATATTTATATGGTCTGGGTTTACAATTCCATGTCCAATTCTGGAGGTCTTTCGAAGGATAAGGTTGGCCTTTGGTCAATGGCTTTTATGACGGTTGCAGCCATATATCCTATGGCCATGGCTGTATCAAATGCAGCTGCGGCAGTTACCTATGCGGGTTTTGCTGCGCCATTAGTTCCAATATTTGGGGCAATTCTCATTCTTTTGGCGAGCATTCCCATTCTGGAATATGCTAGGCTTACATCATTTGCAGGTGGTTATTATGGCTTGACTGAACTTGGTTTTGGAAAAGCTGTGGGGAAGTTTGTATCTTTAATGAATCTTGTATATTTCCTATTTTTTGATGTGCTAACATCTACAGCTTTTGCCTATGTTATATATTCTTCCCTGACCTATCTGCTCAATGGCTATATTCTGCCATCATGGATTTACGTGCTTATTTCAATATTATTCTTCGTTGCAATGTATATAGTTTCAGTAGTAGATTTGAAAGTTGCGGCCAAATGGATAATATTCTCAGGAGTAATCCAAATTATAATACTGCTAGCATACGGTGCATATGTTATAGTAAAAACTCCTTATAACAGCCTCCAGGCCTTCAATCCAAATGTTGCTCCAGGTGGATTCTCGGGCCTCTTCCTGGGAGTAATTCTTGCCGGGTTCCTTTTCTATACAGGATATGGAGTTCCACTCTTCTTCTCAGAGGAGGGAAAGGCATCGTTTAAAAATGTGTGGAAAGCCATAATCGTAGGTGTCCTAATTTCCACAGGTATAGGGATATATGCAATGTACTCGGAGGTAGTAGCCATAGGTCTCTCCCACGCATCTAACCTTTCATCTGAGCTTAGCCCAGGATTGGCCGCCTACATTCCATATCTTGGCCTGGCAGCGGGATGGTTATTCTTCATTGTGGCTCTTTTGGGTCAGGCTTTTGGAGGTTTTGTTCCCGGGATGTCTTTCACCAGGCTCCTGTATGCAATGGGAAGGGACAAATTCATAGGATCTGAGTTCCTAACAAAGGTAAACAGTAAGGGGTCTCCCACCAATGCAGCACTATTTAATGCCATAGCGGGATCTTTGGTTACAGTAATCATTGAACTCCTAATGATACATTTTTATGGGGTAAGTCAGGGTCCTTTCTATGCACTTTTCCTAGCGGGTAGCATGGTCGTAGCATTATGGTTCATCCACCACATAATACCAGAATTGGCCTTGGCATTCTATCTACATAAATCAGGCAGGAAAGTTACAACACCAAGGAATTTCCTTATTTCAGTTGTGGCGCCAGCTGGGGGTGTGGTCTTATTCGTGTACGCTTTCTATGAGGGCTATAGCAGCTTAACCGAACCATACTTTGGAGGACTGATTGCAGTGTTTATCATCGCAATAATTGCAGCCATTGTAGTGGCAATAAAGCACCATAATGGAACATTGGGAGAGAGTTATGTATCTAAAAACGTTCAACAAAAAGCATAGATTATGAACAATCTCTTTTTAATTTTTTATTGAATCAACCAAGGTGATGCAAAGTGGATTGGAAAATGTATATTGATGGTGAATGGAGAGATTCAAAGTCAGGTAAGCGTATGCAAGTACTTGATCCCTCGAAGGGGGAACCAATCGCAACAGTTCCGGAAGGTGATGTTGAAGATCTTAATTCTGCTATTGATTCGGCTAGAGATGCATTTGATGATGGAAGATGGAGCTATCTTACGCCGGCGGATAGAAGCATGTATCTACTGAAGATAGCTGAAGAAATTGAAAAAAGATTTGATGATTTTGTAAAGATGGAAACCTTGATTACAGGAAAGCCAATTAAACAGGTCAAGAACTATGATGTACCTTATACAATTGACAACATTAGATTCATAGCTGGAGCAGCCAGAGTTATAGAAGGAAAATCTATGGGTGAATATGTTGCAGATGGAACAAGCGCCGTAAGGAGAGAACCCATAGGTGTTGTGGGTGTGATTACTCCATGGAATTATCCGTTGATGATGGTGGTCTGGAGGGCTTTCCCCGCGATTGCCATGGGAAATACAGTTGTTATAAAGCCGGCAAGCTGGACCCCACTTACCACTCTAATGCTTGCCGAAATAATTCACAAGTCAGGAATCCCAAAGGGGGTATTTAATGTAGTTACAGGTCCAGGAAGCAAGATAGGAGAGGAAATAGCCAGAAGCAAAAAGGTAGATATGATTGCCTTTACTGGAAGCACTGAGGTAGGAAAGAGGCTTTCTGAGCTATCCTCTTCGAATCTCAAGAAGGTTTCGCTTGAACTGGGAGGCAAAGCTCCGTTCATAGTATTTGAGGACGGGAACGTTGACGGTGCAGTTGAAGCTGCCATAGTGGGAGGGCTTATTAACAATGGTGAAGACTGCGCCAATTCAACACGTTATTATGTTCATGAAAGCATCTATGATAAGTTCATAAAAAGATTGAATGAAAGGCTGGCGCAAGTTAAGGTAGGATCACCATTTGATGAAGGCACTGATTTAGGGCCACTAATATCCAAGAGCCATTTGGAGAGGGTAAAGAGATACATTGAATTGGGTATACAGGAAGGAGGAAGGATATTGTCTGGAGGAACTGTGCCCAGAATTCAGGGGCATGAAAACGGTTTCTATTTGTCTCCAGCAATTATTGAAACAGAAAATGAAGAATCATCAATTGTGAAGGAGGAGATTTTTGGCCCTGTATTTACAGTTTTGAAATTTAAAGATTATCAGGAGGTAATCAAGAGGGCTAACGATGTTATTTATGGGCTAGGCGCTTCCGTATGGACTAAAGATGTGACAAGGGCCATAAGAGCTACAAGGGATTTGAGGTTTGGAACGGTTTGGATAAATGAACATGTGGTGGTTCCATCTGAAATGCCATGGGCCGGTTATAAGCAAAGCGGTCATGGAGCATCACTTTCCGCATATTCATTGGAGGAGTTTACATATATAAAGCACGTTTATTTCGATATTACAGGCAAGGTAAGGAAAGACTGGTATAATTACATATTTAAGGGCAGCTGATATTGTTCCATATGTGGCAATTAAAGAATTAATTAAAAAATTCATTTTTCTCATTTTCCTATTTCTTTCCCTTTCTAATTATTCTGGTAATATAGATAAAAACAGCTATTACCAATACCATTCCAACTAGGGCAGAAACTTCAATTATTTCCACTCCTGCACTGCCGGTTTGTTTCGATGTAACTGTAACAATCCTTTGAGCATTTATGTTTATGATGATTTTAGAACTGTTTGCTATAACTGAACCTTGCAGGTTGTTTGCCGTGAACCCATTGGGAAGCATTACCGAATAATTATATGTGCCAGGTGTAACATTAAATGTTATGATATTGGAGGTGGATGATTTTACAGTCCCAGCAAAGTTTACTGACCATGAAGAATTGCTGGGAAGCCCACTAACAATAAAGATTATTGTTGCATATTTTAATGAGAAATATATAGTCTGGGTAAAATTGGACCCACTCACAGTAATGTTTCCTGAGGATGGACTTGCAGAATAATTTGAAGGTCCGATTATTCTGAATTCATAAGATCCATTGGGAACGAGGAATGAGATGGAACTTGAATTGCTAGTTTTCTCCGTGCCGTTAAATATAACACCCCATGTTTCATTATTTGGTAGATTTTTCTCAATAAAAACTACATTGTATAAGGGCCTGGTAAAATATACATTTATTGTGACACTTTGCCCATTCACATCCACAGTGCCTGATGACGGGGATGCTTTATATCCCACAGGAACCCCAACTTGGAAACTGTAAGTACCATTGGTTTCCAGGAATGTTATGGTGGAATTCTGAGATGATAATGTTATTCCATTGAGCGTAACACTCCAAGTAGTGTTGTATGGAAGACCGTATTCCTCAAATCTAACTGGATACTTATTGGTGGAGGAGGTAGATGAGTAGGTGAATGTTATATTTATTACAGTGGATTTACCACTAATAATCAGAGATCCAGTGATCATTGTAACTTGAGGGGCATAAGTTCCAGCCTCATAGGAATATGTCCCATTGGGCTCGTAGAAGATAATGCTTTGCTGCTGGGTGAACTTAGTAGTTCCGTTAATTGATACGTACCATTGCGACCCATATGGTAGACCGCGCTCATTGAAAACCACCGCATAATTTTTCCCAGTTATTTTATTAATTTTTATTATGCTTATAGTTCCAGTCATCTCATTTGCAACAAATAAATAGCCATTTTTCACATCGTATACCAAGCCCTGTGGATCAATGCCTACCTTAATTGTTCCACTAATTTCTTCATCGGTGGTATTTATAACGGTTATATTGTTGGACCCTGAGTTTGTCACAAACAGATAGTTTGATTTTCCATAAATTGCCATCCCATAAGGGTTATTTCCAACATTAATTATGGAATTTAAGCTGGTACCATTTAGAACGGTAACGTTATTGGACTCATAGTTTGTTACATAGACCAATCCATTGTAGGGATCTAGGAGAAGGTTATCTGGGCCTATGCCAACAGTGATCAGTGAGAAATATTGATTTGTAGTAGAATTTATCAGGGTCAGAAAATTAGCACGGAAATTTGCTACGTATATGTAACCATTTTCAGGGTCATATAGCAGGTTCTCTGGTTCCATCCCTATCATAAGTGGATTGGGTGCGACATAGTCATTTATTGATCCAACAGTCTGATCTGTAAGGGAATTTATTATAGAGATGTTGTCAGACCAGAGGTTGGCTACATAGAGATATTTGTTAACGGGGTCATAGGTAATTCCAAAAGCTCCTGAACCCACTTTGATGGATGATACAACTTGGTTATTTGTTGCATTTAGCACGGTTACGTTTCCACTTATTCCATTTGATACGTATATTTCACGAGTATAATTGTTATAATAAACATAATTTGGGCCATAACCAACATAGATCTTCTTGTAAACTGTAAAGTTGGTGGCATTTACAGTTAGAATGAAATTTGCCCCCATCATGGCAACATATATCTCACCGTTTAGAGGATCATATGCCATTGAAGTAGGATAATATCCCAGGGATATGGAACCAACAACGCTATTTTCATGTGCATTTATTATGGAAATGTTATAGGAATATTCATTTGCAACGTACATATTCCCCGTTGAATAGGAAAAAGTCAAACTTGTAGGGTGGCTGCCTACACTTATATTTCCCTCTATCTGATTGTTTGTGGCATTAATCAAATTTACAGTCGCTGAGGCACCATCAGATACGTATATAAAATTATTAATCGGGTCATAGCCAATCCCATCTGGAGATGGACCTACCTGTAAGTTTTCAACCAGAGAATTGGAGGTTACATTAATAATGCTCACATAATCTGATAAGGAGTCTGCGACATACAAAGAATTGTTCATTGAATCATAGGCTATTGCAGTAGGCCCAGGTAGCACAGGAATGTTATTGCTCACATTAAACTGAAGGTAACCAGATACCGAAGTGATATTTATTACTGAAACGGTATTTGATCCATAATTGGAGACATATAACGAATCATGGTATGGAACGAAAGTTATCCATTGCGGATCGTTTCCAACCGAAAGTGAAACAAGAGACTGGCCATTGTTGGGGTTTATAGCAGTAACGTTATCTCCGAATGAACTTGTAACGAAAAGGAGGTCATTTATTGGATCATAAGCTATGGAATTAGTAAATAAGCCTACCGATATGTTCCCTACCACTTGGTTGGTAGAAGTATTTATTATTGCTATTTCGTCAGAAACTTCGCAAACTACATAGAGGAACCTATTTCTGGTATCTAAAGCCATGGATATGGGGTATCTACCAACTGATATATCTCCAACCAAACGTCCATTGGAGGAATTTATTATGCTAATGGTATCAGATCCAGAATCTGCAATGTACAGATAATTGTTAAATTGGTCATAAAGTGCGAAAACTGGATCCAACTGATATGTTGTATTAATAAAATTTCCATTTATTAATGTGCCATTCCAGAGGTCTAAAGTGTAGAAAATAGTACTATTATTTGCATAATTTCCATTGGTTTCCTTATAATGGGTTTGATTCCACGAAGTATGATGATAGCCGGAATTTCCCATGTTAACCGGCGACAATACAAATAATGCAATCAACAGAACCAATGCGAAATTGGCCCTCATTGGTCCTCAATATTATTATTTAGAAATCGCTATATTAAATCTTTTCTATAACTCAATCACAATTTGTTAAATGTATAAAAAATAGTTAAAAGAACATTTGTCAAGCGAAATTTTTGTAAAGAAATGGTGGCTAAATTCCAATTGTTCCAACACCACAATTCATATAGGCATAAGAAGGGTGTAACCCCTTATAAATCATATTGCAGTAAATAAAATTGAAATTATATTTCGTTTTTTCCCATAGAAAGAAAAATAACTTAGAAGAGATTTTGTGTGAAAAGCTCGATTGTCGTTCCAATTAATTACTTCTTAAAATGATATCTCTCATTAAAATAAGGTATCGAACCTCATGAAAAATAATGAATTCTCTTATTTCGAATAATCACATCAATTCAATTTGTTCTTGAACAGTTTATAGTAAAGTATTGGATCGAACAACGAGATCAATCCGCCGATTAATGGAGGTAGATCAAGGTTAATTTGTAATAATTCTCCGGCGAAGGGTGGAGAAATTGATGTGAATCCAGTCCTCACCATGGAGGTAGCTCCAGATGTAGTGGCCCTTTCGGTCTCATCAACTATGCTCATGGAGAAGGACTGCCTTATAGGTATCGCACCCATTTGTAGAGAATTCCTAAGGATGAATAGAAAAATTGACAGAATAAGTACGGGAGAGAGGGCAAGCAAAATCAAGGCTAAGGATGAAATTATCCTGGTGTATATAATGGTTTTAATTTGGGAGAATTTTGAATATGCAAATATGAGCATGGTTAAAATAACAAATAAGTTTGAAATGAAGAAAATGTAACCTATCATTGAAATACTTAGATTGAACCTTAAATGGAGCCATAATGAGAATATGGGAATTATGAGACCTCCACCCACTCCACCTGGAATGGTTGGAATAGATAATTTTACGATATTTTTCCAGGATTTGATGGGTATTATCTTGCGGCTCCTCAATCCGTTGTCTTTTAAAAACATCATTAGAACCAGGGAAACTACCCCTAATATGGAAATGATGAAATAGATGGTTTCAAGTCTCAATCCAATTTTTTCATAAATTCCAAGGGTCAATGAGCCCAATGCGGTAGACAACATGCCAATGGTGGAAGCCCAAGAAAGATATTTTACAAAATTTTCCTTTTGTGAAAATTCCGTCAATAAGGCAGTCTGTATGGCGCCGAATGGCCCACCTGACCCTATGGGCCCACCGCCAGACCCTGTGAAGCTTCCTATACCAGCGAAAATTGAAAGTAGCACTGGATCTTTAGTTGAAAAGAAGCCAGTTACAGATAGAGAAAAGGCACCAAATAGCAAAGTCAACACATACTTCCTGCCTAAATGGTCCGCAAACATGGCTAGCAAAAAGGACAGGATTGCGCTGATCAGTATAGCAGTTCCTAATATTTCACCTATGGATAATGTTGAGAATCCTATATCATGAAGGTAAATACTAATGACAATGTTCAAAATACCATAACTGAAGCTCAGAAGAGCCCTGCTGCCCACCACCAAAATTATATTCCTGTTCATTGCCTATCGAATATAAGATAATAGTGGTATGGCAGATAGGTCTTCTTGGTTAATTTGAATCCTATACTCTCCATATCATTGATAACAACGTCTTCTTCCAACTTAAATGGAGGCCCAAAGAATGCCTTGCCTGGTATGAAATCTAGAATTCCTATCCTTCTGCTTATTATTCTTTGCAAATTATTTAAAGTTTTATCCCTGCATTCAAGCCTGAAATCATGGTAAACATTTGCCATGAAACCTATATTGAAATTTTCATCACCTGAGAAGTGGCAAAAATTGCTCTCAATGTAGTTGATTCCAATCTTCTTAAAGTCTTGGTTGGACCAGTTTTCAACATCTAATAAATAAACGTTGGGGGTATATTTCTTAAACGCCTGAGAAAAGAAACCATCGCCACCTCCAATGTCTATTACCTTTTCCCCTTGTCTTATTTCAAGGAACGAAGCTATGAATTCTGGATCAAGATTAGCCTCTTTTCTCATCCGTCTTGTATGTTCCCATGGCATAATGTTCAATGGATAATACATTTATCCTATTTAGAGCTTTTTTATATGGCATTATTTCTAAGCTTGTTGAACAGGTATCCAATGCCAAGCAGTAGCAGTATTAACACGATAATTTCCAGCGGTAGGTACACCGATTTGCAATAAAATGTTGAATTTAATTTTATTGAAAGGACATAAGTAAATTTTATAAATCAATTTCTTTTTATTTTTTGTGGATTTTGTAGAAATTGAAGATAAGCTTAAAAACGACAAGATCCCTTTTTTGGAAGTTTATTCGTATGCTGCCGTTGCGCTAATAATTCATAAGGAAAAAGGGCTTTTAATCGAAAAGAGGAATGAACGATTAGATGATCCGTGGGCAGGGCAATTTGCATTGCCTGGAGGCCATTTCAAAAAGAAAGATGGGGATTTGTGGGGTACTGTAATCAGGGAGGTACAGGAGGAAACCGGATTGGATCTTAACTCATTGAAGAGCATGGGTTACTTTGGTCCTTTCTCACCCAGAAATAAATTGGATCTCCTTGTCTATGTTTTTGTATATGTTCTGGATGAAAATATTAAGGATCAGGAGCTGAAGCAGTCCTCAGAAACGAGCTATCTGGGATGGATAACATTGGACGAACTTAAAAAGGGCAGGAAAGAGATGGATGGAGAAATTGTGTTCAACATAAAGGAGGGTTTAATCTGGGGCATGTCTGCTCGCATATTGGATATGTTTATGAGGATGCTTGAAAACTAATTTAAATCTAGGGGACATTAAAATATTTAATGGAATTATTATTGATTAGTTATGGAAGAAATGAGTAATTCCTTGCCATTTGATTCTTTGCATAACCCCAGCATTGAAAGATACAGGCAGATTTACAAGGAATCCATTGAAAATCCTGAAAAGTTTTGGGATGAACATGCATGGATATTGAATTGGTACAAGAAGTGGGACAAGGTACTAGATGATTCCAATGCACCTTTCTATAGATGGTTCATCAATGGTAAGTTGAATATTTCATATAATGCGGTAGATAGGCACGTTAACAATTTTAGGAGAAACAAAGCTGCCTTTATATATACCAATGAAAGGGGAGAGGAGAAGATAGTTACATACCATGGATTATACAAGAGAGTTAACTCATTTGCACAGGCATTGAAGGACATGGGGATAAAGAAAGGGGATACTATTGCAATTTACCTCCCGATGATAATAGAGGCACCGGTTGCCATGCTTGCAGCAGCCAGAATTGGGGCAGCTTTTACTCTAGTATTTTCAGGATTTGGAGCAGAGGCCCTGGCTGAAAGGATAAATGATTCAGGAGCTAAGTTGATTGTTACGGCCGATGGGGGATACAGGAGGGGTAAAATCATACAATTGAAGGAAATCGTGGATAAGGCCTTAGAATACACTAGCAACGTTGAGACGGTAATTGTCGTAAAACACACAAATACAGACGTCAACATGGTGGAAGGAAGGGATTACTGGTATCATCATATCACCGGGGAAAATATTTATGTGGAGCCTGAACCGATGGATTCTAACGATCCCCTCTTTATATTATATACATCTGGCACAACTGGTAAGCCAAAGGGAATTGTCCACAGTACAGGAGGATACGCTGTATGGGTCTCCAGCACACTAAAATGGGCATTTGATCCTCAAGAAACAGACAGATGGTGGTGCGCAGCTGATATAGGTTGGATTACAGGTCATAGCTATATTGTCTTCGCACCATTGATCTTAGGATTAACCTCAATCTTGTACGAAGGAAGCTTTGACTACCCATTTCCGGATCAAATTTGGAGAATAATTGAGCTTTACGGCGTAAATATCTTGTACACTTCTCCAACTGCCATCAGGATGCTCATGAAATATGGTGACATCTACCCAAAGAAACATGATCTTTCCTCATTGAGGATACTTGGAACTGTGGGTGAGCCAATAAATCCAGCAGCATGGGAATGGTATTATAAGAACGTCGGTAATTCTAGATGCCCCATTGTGGATACTTATTGGCAGACTGAAACAGGTGGTTTTATCATATCCCCGCAACTTGGTATAGCCAACTGGCCGTTGAAACCGGGCTCAGCTACATATCCTCACCCGGGAATCGAACCTGTGATTATTAAAGAAAATGGTGAAATCGCGAAGGTGGGTGAAAAGGGGTATCTATTCATAAAGAAGCCTTGGCCAGGTCTAATGCTCACAGTCAATAAAGATCCCAATAGGTATGTAAGCACATACTTTTCAAAGGTTAAAGGGTATTACTTTACTGGAGATTATGCAATCATGGACAATGATGGTTATTTCTGGCTTCTGGGAAGAGCCGATGAGGTTCTAAAGGTCTCTGGCCACAGGATTGGGACTATAGAGGTTGAGGATGCATTGCTATCCACAGAATTGGTTTCAGAAGCCGGCGTATTTGGAAAGCCGCATCAGGTAAAAGGTGAAAGTATTGTAGCCTTTGTAGTTCCAAAGTCAGGAATTCAGAGAGAAGGATTGGAGGAAAGATTAAAACAGATGGTAAGGGAAAAATTCGGCCCCATAATTGTTCCAGATGAGATCCATGTGGTAGAAATGCTTCCAAAGACAAGAAGTGGAAAGATAATGAGGAGGGTAATAAAAGCTGTTTATCTGGATCAGCTTCCTGGTGATCTGACCACATTGGAGAGTGAAGCTTCTGTGTCAGAAATAAGGGATGCCGTGGAGAAGTTTAGGAATGAAATAAAACAGTAATAATTTATCTTTTTACTTTAATTGAAAGAGCTTCAAGAAGTCATCAGTTGTTATTATCTTAGAAAATTCGTCCTTAAGGGATGCAATGTTTACATCATGAACAATTTGAGCTGGTATGATTTTACCATCATTGCCTATCCTATCAAAAGTGTAGCATGCATCTTCTATTACATAATTTTCAAACCCCAAATTCCCTGCCATTCTTGCAGTGGTGGAAACACAGTAGTCCGTTGTAATTCCTGCCAAAAATAATCTATTAATCCCATTCATCCTGCAGTAAACATCAAGATCAGTCCCTATAAATGCACTATTAACCCTCTTGGTTATAATCTTTTCATTTTCAAGTGGCTTCGCAAAATCTTGAAATTCAAAGCTTTTCTTATTCTCCCTGAAAGGAGAGTTTTCATTGTAAGATAGGTGACGTACGTGTATTACCTCTAATCCATTGTCTCTGGAGAATTCGATTAGTTTTTTCAAATTCTTCTCAAATTGCGGGTTGTTTCTATTGCCCCAGTTGTTAATTATCCAGGCCTTCTGAACATCAATCACCACTAATGCGCCTTTTCTAGATGGTTCATCATGCATGGCAATGCATGAACTACAAGGTGATAAGATTTCACTATTCAGAGACAATAATAAATAGATATAACCAATAGGCGGAATTAGAATGATAGAATGGAATCTACTTGCAATACCTCAGAATTCTTCCAATTCCAATTCCTATTTCTTCTTGGTTTATATTGTACTGATTGGTCTTTTGGTATCCAGGAGAATAATCAGAGGAATTCGCGGAAGGAAATATAAAAGATCTAGGATTATAATGGCTCCGGTGATATATTTGCTTTTGACTGCTCTTCTGATATTTGCCGATTTTAAATTGTATGGTTCTGAGTACGTTATGTTCCTCCTATTCTTAATTGTAGTAGGTCTTATAATCGGATTGAAATTCGGAGAAAAGGCTGAATTTTTCTACAAGGATAACCAGATCTTTTATAGAAGATCTCAAGCTATATTAGTGCTCTGGTTCTTCTCATACATCGGGAGATTGGTTATATTATTCTATTTCCCCAACATAGTGATATTGGCTGAGCTTGTGGATGTGCTGCTATCCTTCAGTACAGGTCTTCTGATCGGTGAAGCATTCGTGATAATCAGAAAAGAAATAGAATTCAAGAATAAACATGACATAACCTCGAATAACTAAATATTTAACCAAAATCGATATTTAAGTCGGAATGAAAAACAAAGATATTGTAATCACCGGAGTAGCTGGGTTTATTGGAAGCAATATGGCTGAAAAACTTGTTTTGGAAAATAAGGTTTATGGAATTGACAACCTCTCCTGGGGTAAAAGGGAGAACCTTGAGGATTTGAATAAATCTCCGAATTTTAAATTCATTAACATGGATGTTAAGAATACAGAGCATCTGGCCAAAGAAATCAAGGGGAAGGATATAATTATACATCTAAGTGCCAATCCAGATGTAAGGAAGAGTGCAGAAGATTCACAGATCGATTTCAATGAGAATGCTCTTGCAACTTACTCAGTTTTGGAAGCCATGAGGAAATCAGATGTGAAGGAAATAATATTTGCTTCATCATCCACAGTTTATGGGATTCCAGATTTAATGCCAACTCCTGAAAATTACGGTCCTCTAAAGCCGGTATCACATTATGGAGCTTCCAAACTGGCTGCGGAGGGTTTCATATTTTCATTTACAAACATTTATGGCTTAAAATCGTCCATATTCAGGTTCGCAAATGTAGTTGGAAGGAGAGGAACGCACGGAGTTATTTATGATTTCATAAACAAGCTAAAGAAGAATCCAGAAACCCTGGAAGTTTTGGGGGACGGAACACAATCAAAATCCTACATACATATAGACGACACCATGGATGCCATGCTTCAATTGCACGGAAAGGGTGATGGTTTGTTTAACATCGGTACCGCAACAAGAACCTCAGTTCTAGAAATTGCCCAGCTGGTTATTTCAAAGGTATCTCCAGGAGCCAAAATAAAAATCATGGGCGGACCAGGTGGGGGCGGATGGAAAGGTGATATAAAGGTAATGCACCTTGACATAAGGAAAGCCCTTTCCTACGGATGGAAGTATAAGTATGAGAGCACTGAGGCTGTTAAGAAAGCCTTGGAGGAGCTAATGGTAAAATGAAGATACCAACTTTTGTTTCATCCCTAGATTCCATAATAAAGGGAGGAATGCCCGTAGGAACTTCTGCACTTCTTATGGGGGACCCAGGTGCGGGTAATTTTGAATTCGCCATCACCTCTGCATCTAAGCATGCTCTGGCCATGGAGGGAAAGCTGCCCCTTGAGCTTGAGGGCCGGGAGGTTAGGCCATTAGACGGGATCCTTTATGTGACAATTTCAAGGCCTCAGAAGGAAGTTCAGAGAGCATTCCATCTTATAATGGATGAATCTCTAGTAAGGGCACTTGAATCCCACATAAATTATGTGGACCTGTCCAGCATCTATTACTCGAGAAGCCAAATTCCTGCAGCTTGGATAGGAAGGAGTACTCTTAAAGATAAGGAAGATTTAATTACGGCTCTATTCAAATCCTTGGAGGAAAAAGGCAAGGGTAAGCTGATCATAATAGATTCACTAACAGATTTATTCACATGGAGAGATTTTGATTTCAATAAGATCCTTGACCTTTCCAGAGGTGTGACAAGGGTTGTTAAGGAATGGGATTCAGTAGCATATACTCTAATGACGAGAAGCATCACTGATCCAAAAAATGAAAACATATTGATTGAAATTTTTGACGGAACAATGGTTTTCAGGTGGAGCGAATCAGAAAATATAAGCAAGAGGTTCAGATATATGTACATTCCAAAGTTCATAGGCGTTCTGCAATTCATTGAGAAGGAGAGAATTGAGAAGTTTGATACTCAATTTGATTATAATACCGGAATGGTTATATTGAATGTCACAAGGGTGAGATAATGGAACTGGTGGATACGGGTATAATTGGGCTCAATGAGATGCTGGGGGGTGGAATTCCAAAGGGTCATACAGTCGTGGTGCTCGGCGGATACGGTACCGGAAAGACCACCATGGCACTCCATTTTGCCAAAAGGGGTTTAGAACTGGGAGAAAGAGTTCTATATCTGTCATTGGAAGAAAGGAAGGAAAGCATTTTGAGGGCATCTAAGCAATATGGAATGAACCTAGAAGATGAGAATTTTATTATTATGAGTCCAGGAATTCTTGATTTCCTTGAACGATTGAAAAATAAGGAGAACATTAAGTCGGATATCCAAGAGATAATGCCTTCAAGGCTGGTAGTAGATAGCGTTTCCATTGTGCTCATGGCTGCGGAAAGCGAATCGGAAATGAGATCCATATTGCTAAACCTTTCAGATTCGCTGAAGGACCTGAATGTTACCACTTATCTTTTGGCGGAATCCAAAATTGAGAGCCCATATTCTTCAAGGGACGGTTTTGCTGAGTTCGTTGGTGATGGAGTCATATCACTCCAGAACAGGTTCGATGATGAGAAGGGGACTACCACATCCATAATCAGGATACTGAAAATGAGATTAATGAATCACGACAGGAAGGCGCACCCCTATTTAATAAGTGAAAGGGGTATGGAGGTTCTTTCGAGGTCAGATGTTTATTTCTAAAATTTACCGAATTCTATTCTTCTCCCCATTGTTCTTAGCCAGTATTTTCCAATTTCACTGGTATTCTTCACATGGGTACCAGCACACGCACATTTATCGATGCCATCTATTTCAACTATGGAAACCTTTGTCAATGATTTAGGCAATCTTTCTAAATTGCATCTTTTTAGTAGAGAAGGATTGAGGTTCTCCTTCTGAATGGAATATCTCTTGACTTCTCTGGCCATTTCATTTATTAAGTAGAATTCATCTTCCAAATCGTAAATTTCTCTTTCAAGTAAAATTTCCCCGTATCCCTTATAAACCTGAGATTGTATTGTTTTGATGCCATGTTTGTCATAAAGCAATGCGGATATGGCATGCTGAAGAGTGTGCATCTTCATTATTTCGTATCTTCTCTCCCAGTCAAGCTTCAAAATGCCTTCCTTGCCTTCCACTAATTCCTTAGCCAGATGGACTATCCTGTTCCTTCTCTTTATTACATTCACGATAAATACTTCTTTATCTCCTATGATAAGCTTGCCCCTGTCACCGGGCTGCCCTCCACCCTCATAATGCATTATGGTTCTGTCTAAAATATATCCATCTTCCTCAATGGATATTATTTTCACTGGTAATTCCTTAAGATAGCAGTCCTCTATGCTCTTTAGATAGAGGGCAACCGTCTCTTCACTCAATGAAAGTTTCACCTTTCTTGTAGTTCTCCTTTATGTACTTCAATATCACATCCCTATCTCTTCTAAGCTGACTCTCATACCATTTAGCTATTACATCCAAGAGTATATTTTCTATATCTTCCAGCTTTGCTTCCCTGATGGGCTTATCATAGAGAATGTACTGAGTGAAATATCTGTGCCACCCAGTATACCTGTCATATTTTTCTCCTTCAGAAAACTCAAATAAAAGGCTTATTCTCTCTTGGTCATCCTTCTTGTAGATCACTTTGAGCGAATCGCCCAATCTTTCTATGTCCTTTGCTGTATCCCTGAAAATAATATTGTTTATATTCTCAAAGAAGAAATCATTTCTCAATTGGAATTTATCTGGATATGCCGTGAATTCTAACCATTTGTTGGGTGCAGGATCAATGGTAAAGTGAATATCCTGCTTGTTGAACCTTACCCATGTGACCCATAAATAAGTCAATAATTTCTTATTGATCTCTGCCTTTTTTCCGGTTGTCATGGAATTATCCTTTAAGACCTCTTCTTCCTTCTTCTGGAGCTCTTTTTCCAATTTAAGGAACCAATCTGAAGCTGGGCTTTGATCAGTCATGGTTATCATTGGAGTATTATTTATTAAATATTTAAATTTGCACTCTTTGGATAGTTGAAGTCATTTTAAGTGATATTGGATCATCAATTTGATCTTAAATTAATTTCATTTAATCATTTAAATCTGTAAAATTAAAAGGGTTTCCTAAATTCAGAGAGTAATATTCCTAAAAGCTCTCAAGATTTTTTATGCGTATGAAGCGGATAGGAAATCAAGATCAAATTAATTAGGCTTCCATGGCAATAGGATTCATTTCAAGGGTTAATTTCGGAAGAATTGGCAATTTACCACCATATGTTATATTTATCCCTATGCTTATCTATATGCTATCATACGCATTCTTCAGACTTACGTCCTGGTCAATAAGAAGGTCAGTTAAACCAAGAAACAAATATAAAAAATAGCAGCCTTCTAACCTGTTAGCTCAGATCAGGATTCATGGTTTAAATTATAATTCAATCTTTAAATGAGGGCATCCCAGAAGTCTCATTAGACTGCCCATTTTTCATTTATTGGCCGATGCAATGCTTCATATGAAAATACTTTAAGAAGGTAAAAGTTGTAGAATCCCCAAAATAGTGATTCATCATTCAAAAATTGAAATTTGTTGATTTCCAACCATACTGATAATCAATCACTCCAATAATAACAATCAATTTTTATCATCTAAACTCTCAAAAACAATAACATTTTAGATCAACGGAGATTTGTCTTAATGAAAACATCATATTACGTAAAATGTTGGATGTATGTTTTTGCATTTAATATTTTGAAAATCATATACGTATGTATTCACATAACATCCTGGCCATAATTGATATCGTGGATGATATTGCTTTCAAGTACTGGAAGAGAGAGTATTACAGTGCCCCTATGGTGAAGATTATTGTGATTCTCAAGATATATGTAATAGGGTAAAAGTCATGAGAAAATTACCTGAATAATGACATGAATATTGCCATGGCACTGGGAACTCATAATAACACTATGTTTATAATATTATCACGGAGAAGAGAGATATGGTTGACTGAAAATAAATAGATGCAGTAATACTAGACGTTATTGTAACTAGAGGGAGAAACTTTTCAATAGATTTTCTCGATGTAAGCAAATACCCCTACTAAGAAAACTCCTATATCTATAACTGGCTTGTTACAATTATTTGTCAAACTGATGTCATTCTATGAACTAAGATTTTCAATAGGCAAGGTAAATAGATACAATAAAATTTAAATATGATCTATTCATAATGAAATTGTCTTGTTTCCTGCGCATTCACCGAGTTATTTCGGTGACTTATGCTCGAGTATTCGGGCTCTACGGTAGTGAAGACTATGATTAAAATAAAAAAATAAAATGCCTATGAAACTAAGCAAACATTACTACAATTTTTTAAGAAATTTTGGCCTTAATTATCATCCAGTAATCGCTTCCAATTAATATATATCCCATGGCTATAAACACACATAGAAATTGATAGATTCAATACGCTGCAATATTGTCAGCTTTTTATCCTTGCAGGAAACAAGAAAAAAGAAAAAAGGTGAGACAAAATGATAGAGATTTTTTTGTATATATATTTTGTTGTTGGGGCAGCAATTCTGGAAACGAAAGCTGACGCAGAACGAATTTTTTCAATAAGGCCAAAGAAAATACAGGATCTGCTTGCAATTTGCAGGGAGCTTGTCATTGATAAGGAATCGGAGGTAGCAATCAGAAACAACGGTTACTTTGAAGTACAATCCAAGGGTATTTCAGACAGCTTTCTGAGATATCTCGAAGACAATTTTGAAGTAAGGATTCAGGAAGCAACTTACTTTCCTTCGCGGCAAGGAAATGTGTACGCAACATTACCACCAAAATATCTGCTAAAACTTCAGCATTCGCTGATAGAGGATTTCATAAAGTACTCGGTTCTCGGTGATATGCTTATAATAAGAACCAAGCTTCACAGGCCTAAGATTCTGGATAGTTTCAGACTGGGCAAGAAAATTTACCAAATGTGCTTCGAAGTGGAAATCTACGCAACAGAACTTCCAAAGCTGTACAATCATCCGGGCTCTAAACAAAACCTGCAGCTGAACAAAGGGTACAGACCGATTCTGAATTCTGAGGAAATTGAGAGCTTGATTGGAGGTGGTAATCCTTGGATTTCTGGCAGATACAGGAAGGATTGGAAATAGGCGTAGCAGGGAAAAGGATCCTTGCTAGCAGGGAGCAACTTCAAAGGCACACATTGATAATAGGTAAAACCGGTACTGGCAAATCTTACCTCTTGACAAACCTGATTGAAAATATCAGAGGATTGAGACGGTTAATTGTGTTTGACTTGCACGGAGAACTGTGGCAATACAGTAAGCAAGACTCCCATATAATTGCCCTTAGACCTTATATAGATTCAAAGCTAGGATACCTTAAATTCAACCTCATGGGAATACTCCCACACAGAAATCAGTATGAGAGGATGCTAAACGAGGATCTTATGATAAAGAGCCTAAAGGATATTTTCTCAAGGGAAGAGGTTTACTCACATGGAACATGGGGTCCAAGAATAGAGTTAATATTCACTTTATTGCCAAAGCTGCTGTTAAAATACAGAGTGAATCCAACCATCGAGGACATGCTGGAAATACTATTGGATCCATATGCAAGAAGGGACTTTCTGTCAGAGCTGGAAGAGAATGACAAGATGAAGTACTATAGCATCTTCAATTCCCAAGGATACGATTATATAAGTTCTAGCGTAAATAAGTTAATGCCACTTCTTTCCAGCGAAATTTCCAAGAATGCCTTTTCCTCAAAGTACGATTCCTTAGATTTCGCTAGACTTGACAAGGATTTGTATATCGTCCTCTCAGCAGAATATTCATCTCCATTGATAGTGAAGCAATTTTCCATCATGCTCCTTTATAAAATCTGGAACAATCTTATAATCAACAGGCTGAAAGATGTAACAGTTGTAATAGACGAATTCCAGATCTTGACACCTTCCATAGCGGAAATATTCCTCACCGAAGGCAGAAAATTTGGCTTAAACCTGGTTGTAGCTACACAAACCACTTCCACTTTAGGTCAGAAAATAAATGAGGTTTTGAGAACAAACGTATCCAATATCATAGCGTTCAAAGGTTCAGAGAATGATTTCTACAATCTTACAAAGGATGAACTACACCTGAACCATGAGCATCAATTCCTGTGGGCAGATACATTTTCATCCATGTACTTCAGAGGGTCAATGAGATATTCAGCAAGAAAAGAGAGAATATTTGAGTTATCAAGAGAGTTCTATGGTTTTGAAGGTGACTTGAACTTAGATGAAAGAACCTGGAAAGATCCTTACTATCTGCATATCTTATCAACACTTAACCTGGTATCATTGGAGGGAAACAAAATCGTGCCCAATGAAAGTTACATGAAGATTTTAGGGAGCAGAAAGATAAAAGGGAGGGAAAGCCTATATCACAGATACCTAATAACAAGAGCTTACTTGTTCTTCAAATCACTGGGATTGGATGCCTATGAGAATATAGTAATTGGTGACGGCCAACCTGATCTAGTAGTTAAAATCAATGGGATAGAAGTACCAGTGGAATGCGAATATTCAGATATTAAAAAGCCTGAAAGAATCCAGGAGAAGAAATCGAGATATAGGGATGTAATATTCGTAACCTTTAAGGGCTTTGAATCAAAGCTTCCAAAGGACTCTAAAATTATTCTAATACCGCCGATTGGAGAAGAAAGCGAAATAAAAATGATAAATTTCCAAATAAATTAAAAGCTCACAACGTGATAGCCATTTTCCAAATAATACTTCAATCTTGCACCGTAAGGCTCCTGATTAACACCCAGAAGCTTCAGTTCATTTTCTATTCCCATGTTCTTTGCGAATGCAACGCATGCAGAATCTATTGCCCCTAAATTTATTAGTTTATTAATTATTTCTTTCCTTTGTCCTGTGGCCTTGGCCAATGTTGCTTCGCTTGGTCCCAGGAAAAGTAATTTTATATCTTCAAACCTTTTATTTTCAATCATGTGAAGTGCTGTGTTTATGGCAAGATCAAATTTCTGGGGTGCATCATCTCCGCTTGTAACTAAATAGAGCAGTTTAGTCATGAAGGTTTATTAAGTAACTATAATTAACCTTTTCTTAGTCCAACTCCAAAATATTTACACATGAAGTTAATATAGTAGGGTATGCAGATCCACATTGACGGTAATGCCAATAATATAAGATTCTCTGCGGCTCATTTTATTCCCGGTGAATGGAAATGCGATAGGATTCACGGACATGATTACAGCATTTCAGCGACAATAGAGGGTGAGCTTGAAGGTAAATCCTATTTCCTTGATTTCACGGGCGCTAAGAAGGCACTGCGTGATATTTCAGATTATTTGGACCATATGGTTCTAGTTCCAAGGAACAACAAACAGATGACTATAAAGGAAGAAAATGGCAAGGTAACGGTTTCATTCCGTGACAAGACTTACATGTTTCCAGCACGGGAAGTAAGGTTTCTGGATATAATGGATACCACCGCAGAATGCCTTTCCAATTATATACTGGAAGAAGTTAGGAAAAAGCTAGATCCAAACTTGAAGAAAATTGAAATTGAAGTTCACGAAGGGCCTGGTCAGTATGCAAAAGCAACATGGGTTAAGGGCCATTAGCCTTCTTTCTGGAGGATTGGACAGTTCAACACTCCTGGCTTGGGCTGTAAGTCAGGGGTATGAAGTTACAGCCCTGTCCTTTAATTACGGACAGAGACATAGCAGAGAACTAGAATCGGCCAAAAAAATTGCAAAATATTATGGAGTGGAGCACCACATAATGAATCTTGATCTAAGGTCAATAGGGGGTAGCGCACTTACTGATAATATTGATGTTCCCGAATATAAAATGGAAGAAATAGGTAAGGAAATACCAATAACCTATGTTCCTGCAAGGAATACAATTTTACTTTCCATAGCTCTGGGTTTGGCAGAGGTCAAAGGAGCAAAGAAGATATTTATCGGAGCCAACGCCATAGACTATTCTGGTTATCCGGACTGCAGGCCAGAGTATTTTAGGGCTTTAAATGAGGCCTTTAGATTGGGTACAAAGAGAGGTGTTGAAGGCGACCCCATAGAAGTTGAAGCGCCTCTGCTTCAAATGACAAAATCAGATATAGTAAAGTTGGGAAACAAATTAGGGTTGCCTTTCGAGCTTACTTGGTCCTGTTACAGGGGTGGGGAGAAGGCATGTGGAAGGTGCGATTCCTGCAAACTGAGACTGAAGGGCTTCATGGAATCTGGGTTAGTTGACCCAATACCATATGAGGAATACCCAGATTTTTACAGGGAATATATTGAGAATCTGTTAAAGAATAAGAAGAAATTCTAAATGTCTTATTTGGATATACGGCCGGTGTCGATACGTCATCCGAAGGAAAGGAAAAGTTATATTCTGTAGGCCTAGGAATAATCCTAATGATAGGTGCCATTGTTATTCAGTCAGTTTTCCAATCGATTCCTCTCCTGATTTTCATTGGAAAGTATGGGATTAAGGATTATATTGCAAATTTTTTGGGATTTGAAAAGCGCTTTTCCTTCTTTTATGCATTATACATAGGTATAATAGCCGGTATAATGCAGGAAGCTTTCAAATATCTGGGTGTTGAGCTTAAACCAAAGAGATTTGCGATATGGATTGGTCTGGGTTTCTCAATCATAGATATAGCTGCTTTATTCATTGATGCATCAATTGCCAGGCTTATAACCATATTTATTTTCCTCAATCTAATTTCATCACTATCATTCCATCCAGGGACTGCAATGTTATTGAAGTATGGTCGTCTCATTGGGAAGAGATTCCAATACCTTGCACTGGCCATAACATTGCACTCATTGATAGATGGTGGCCTTGTATACATTGAAATGATAGGCGCCTTCTTTAAGCCCAAGGATATATTGACATACATTAACTTATACTGGTTCATTGTAATAGCGATTTCTATCGGTGTTCTTCTATCCGGGTATGTTTTGATAAATAAAGTGGATGATAAGCCAATAGGATATGTTCCAACGCAAACGTAAAAATTAATTGAAAATCATTCCAATATTTTTTGGAAAAATGCATATAGGAAATCATGCTTTATGTACGATGATAAGGGATATTGAATTTACTTCCATGGAAGGAAAGAGGTTTTCACCGGTGGATTTTAGGCCCCAGGAGGTAAGGATAGACCAAAACTTGACCATAGTTGATGTGAGAAGGGAGGGGGAGAATTTCAGAATATTTTTCAAATTCATAACGACATTTTCTGGAATGGGAAGTATTAACATAGAGGGTGACCTTTTGTACAATGGTATTGATTTGGAACCCGCGTGGAAAAAGGATAAAAGCATAGCAGAGGCTGCAGCCCAGGAAATTCAGGGATCTATATTTGCGGCTTCCACGGTAGAAACCATACTTTTAGCAAGGGATCTAAGATTGCCCCCGCCGCTACCAATGCCAACGATACAAAAGAAGAAGGATATTATAGGTTTTGGATAATCAATACTCTCTCCATCTATGGCCGCATTTGGCGCAAATGTAGAACTTGGTCTCAGGTTCATCAGCGGCCCTTGTCTGTGCAGCTTCCCAATAGGCCCCCTGGTTTCCGCATTTGGGGCAAATGGCATTTTTATCCAGCGGAAGATTAATCTCTTCCTTTTTAACAACTATTAGTTCCCTCTTCTTACCCTTTTCAATTATCTTCTTGTTTTCATCCTTTTTAATGGGCATCTCATATCCGCAAGAGGCGTTGGTGCAAACCCATTTTCCGTTTTTGGGCATCATCATTGATCCGCACTTTGGGCAAAACACAAAGACCTCTAATTTAAATCTCTTTAATACATTTTCCCTTAATGGAACTCCCCTGCATAAAAGTAAGAAAGGAGTTGGCTCAATCAACCTTAGATAAATTGAGGAGAGAGGGAAAACTGATCCAAGGTTACCAGTTGAAGAGGGAAGGGGAGTATGTTCTTATTCCATGTATTGAAGGAAACGAGAGGGCTGATTTCCAAAAGGTTATAAGAAAAAATCTTGAGCACGTGGGAAGTTTTGAAAAGATTGGGGACTTTTATGTTGTGAAAGAGAGGGATAACTGGCAAGATATAGTTAAAATGCTTAGAGAAAAAACCAGCCCCAGAGCAATATTCCTTGACTCTGGGGTCAAGGGATTTTCAAGGATAAGGGATCTGAAATTAGTCTACGGAGAAGGTGAACCTAAAGCCTTCCACAGGGAGAACCACATCAGGCTTTATGTAGACCTATCTAAGGCATACTTTTCGCCGCGGCTTGCAACTGCCAGAATGCACGTACTGGAAAATGTGCTCAAATTCAAACAGGACAAAGTTGTTGATATGTATACGGGTATAGGTCCCATATCAATACTGTTGAGAAAGAATGGGATAAATGTTTATTCCTTTGACATAAATCCAGAAGCCATAAAAATTGCAAAATACAATTTCCAATTGAATAAGGTTCAGGGAAATCTAGCAATAGCTAATTCAAATAGCATAGCAGATTGCCTTTCCAAAGCTGACCAGGTAATCATGAACAATCCTTCTCAGCCTATAGAAACAACCCTAAAAGTTATGGAAAATTTCAGGGGTAAGGTAGTGCATTTGTTCATTATGCTCAAGAAAGACAAAGAATCAGAAGATATATTCAAGGGTATGCAAATCCTGGAGAAATATGAAATTCATGGATATTCGCCATCCGTGTCGCTGTATTATCTACTCATAAGGATTTCAGAATAAGATATTAATAAGAAATTAATGAGGTATGAACAATAATGCCCGACTGGGGTATCGCTGAGGAATTAATAAAGGCAGTAAGGGAACGTTACGAAAATAAGCTATTGGAAACCGTAAGGAAATATCCTCTGCCGGAGCATGTTGGAGTTATCATGGATGGCAATAGGAGATTTGCCAGAGAAATGAAGCTAACGGCAAATGACGGGCATTATCTGGGAAAGAAGAAGCTCGAGGAATTCTTGGACTGGTGCTACGAAATAGGGATCAAGATTGTAACAGTTTATGCATTCTCCACTGAGAATTTTCAGCGCAACAAGGATGAAGTTGAATTCCTGATGACTCTCTATGAAGAGAGCTTCAAGGATTTGATAAAGGACAAGAGGGTAAACGAAAAGAAAATTAGGGTCAGGCTCATAGGAAAAACAGAACTTCTCCCCCCTAGAGTTCTGGAGGCAGCAAGGATGGCGGAAGAACATACGAAAAACTATAACAATTATTTTCTCAACGTGGCCATAGCCTACGGGGGGAGGGAGGAGATAATAGATGCTATAAAGAAGGTAGCTGCTGACGTAAGGGATGGAAAAATAACTGTTGAACAGATTGACCATGATTTATTCAGAAAATATCTGTACACTGGCGAACTCAAGGACCCGGATTTAATAATAAGAACCTCGGGAGAGGAAAGAATAAGCAATTTCCTGTTGTGGCAATCTGCATATTCTGAACTTTATTTTATGGACATATACTGGCCTGAAATGACAAAGCTAGACCTTTTAAAGGCCATAAGATCATTCCAGGAAAGGGAGCGGAGGTTCGGTAGATAGATGCCCATAATCGGCATTGATGATACTGACTCATCAAGGGAGATGTGCACGACATATCTCACCATTGAAATTCTTAGGCAAACTTCATTGGATTTGATAGGGTTTCCAAAACTTGTTAGACTGAACCCAAATATTCCACTTAAGACTAGAGGAAATGCAGCTATATCCATGAGGCTTGGACGAGGCTACGGAGGAAAAAAGCCAATTGGATTGGTTGGAGGAAATGAGATATATTCATATGATAAGGGCGAGGATGAAAACCTAGACATAGATATCCCATCCATAATAGAAAAATATTCACCAAAAGATGAGAAAACCAATCCTGCCTTAATTATTTCCAATGAAAACTTAAATGAAAATCTATATTATAGTGCCGTAAGGGAATTTGTAGATTACCGGAAAGTAAAGGAGCTGATACCGGAAAAAAGGTATTGGACCAAGAATGGTGAGATCGGATTGGTTGGGGCTTCTTCGGCAATTTCATGGCCAGAGAGGGTTACAACATTTGAGCTCATATCGTATCTACCAAGAGAAAAATGGGGTGGCGAACACTACGTGGATGATGCGAGTGCGAGGTACATTGAAGAAAATTATCCAACCACATTCGATAGCTATGATTTCATAAACAATTATAATGCAATAAGGCCCACAACCAAAACCCCTGTGCTATTCGGGATAAGGGGCACCAATTATGAGCACCTTTTGAAATCTATAAAGGATGTGAAAAGTGAGAAATTTGAATCATTTATTATCTATAATACCAATCAAGGATCTGATGACCATATTGTTTTGAGAAAGGTAAATGAAATTCAGCTGTATAATTCTTCAAAGATAGACGTTATTGTTCAGGAGAACCCTGTAAACATGAGAGGCGGAATTGTCAGGGTGAAGGTCGGGGATAGTACAGGAACAATAGATGCGGTGGCCATGGAGCCAACAAAGAACTTTAGGAATATTATAAGGCAGCTGAGGATAGGCGATCATCTGGAAATATATGGCGGGACAACAAAACAGGGTATCATAAACATAGAAAAGATAAACATTAAGTCCCTCTCGAAGGAGATAATTTTGGAGCCTCCCGTCTGCGAAAATTGCAATGTGAAGATGGAAAGCATGGGAAGGAATGGATATTATAGGTGCAGAAAATGTGGAAGAAAAGCAGAACCCATAAGAAGGGAGATTCCAAGAAGGTTGAAGGAAGGTTATTATGAAGTTCCCGTGATTGCACGAAGGCATTTGGCTAGGCCACTGAAGTTAGGAGTAATAATATGATGATATGCATCGCAGGCACTCCCGGAACTGGTAAGACTTCTATCGCAGGAAAATTGAAAGAACTAGGATATGAAGTGAAGAGTGTTATGGATGTTGCCAATGAATGTGTAGTAGGCATGGAATCAGGGGAACTACTTTTAGATGAAAAGTGCCTACGAAAGATAAGGGTTGAAGGGATAGTGGAAGGGCATTTATCTTACCTGATGAATTGCGACATTGTCATTGTTTTGAGAGCACACCTCAAGGAAATATATTACAGATTGAGGGATAGGGGCTATGATAGGAAAAAGATAATGGACAATCTGGAATCTGAAGCACTGAACGTAATCGGGGATGAAGCAAGGGAAATCCACGATCATAGGGTTATAGAGCTGCTAAATTCAGACATCAATGAAACACTGAAAGGAGTTATTGACATAATCAATGGAAAAGAAATTGAACATAAAATATATGATCTCACGGAGGAGATACTGGATTGGTATTAGATAAGGGAAGGGGACTGGCTTCAAAATTTATAAACCCCATAGCATCGAGAATGTCTAAGATCAATCCAAATGCTATTACATCCCTTTCACTAGTTTTTTCAATTTTCTTCGTACTGACAATGTCCTATTCAATGTTGTTAATTTCGCTGTTATTGTTGCTCCTCTCTTCATTTTTTGATGCATTGGATGGGGCAATTGCAAGGATAGCCAATAAAACATCAAAGCTGGGCGATTTCCTGGACCATTTGTTCGATAGATATTCGGATTTCTTTATCATATTGGGCATTTCCATATCAATCTACGGTAACGTGATGTTCGGTTTGATTGCATTGGCTGGAACCTTTATGACCAGCTATGTTGGGACGCAGGCACAGGCAGTTGGATTGGGCAGGTTCTACGGTGGATTTCCAGGAAGGGCTGACCGCCTAGTTATATTCATGCTTGGATTGATCATTCAATTATTCACAGGGAGGATATTTAATTACTACATATTGAGCTGGGTACTTTTATTCATTGGAATAGCTGGGCTGTTGAACTCAGTGTACAGGTCCTATAAGGTTGTAAAATCAATTTAATCATTTTCCAGAATTCTTAATTCTATAATATTGTAGAGGATGCTTGATCTTACCGCTCATGCAAAGCTCATCGGATTCCTTGTAGCACAGCCCCAAGGATCCAAGAGTTTGGCATGAAGGAACCTGGTATTCCCTCCCGCGTCCCTTTCCAGTGATGTGCTCCACCTGATATTTTGTTATTTTTTCAGCAAAGTCTGGAACCTTTCCGAACATCTTAATTATTTCATCGTTTTCGTACCCTACTTTGTGCAGGAATGTTACCATGTAAAATCTGGCAGCGTGCGATAGATTTGCATTTTTCGAGACATCATCAAGTATCTTTACCATGCAGGGTGGGAACGCCTTTACGTTCCTAGGACCCAGGTCAGACAACTCCTTCCTAATTTCAATGCTTGAGGCTATGATTGGTTTGGAGTACTTTTCGAGTATTTCGGCTATTTCATCTGGAAATTCAACTGGCTTAGAAACATCGTCCAGAAACTGTGAGTAGAAGGCTTCCCTTATTATTTTCCTCAGAACATCAAGATTTACAAGAACTGCGCCATTTTTAATCAATTGGTTGCAAAGGTTGAGATCCTTGTCGTTGAAGACAGTTGAATACTTCAGGAAGGATGAAATGGGTAAGGCGTAGTTATCATCCTGCAATTGCAGTTCAATTCCAAGTTCCTTTGATATCTCCGTAAGGACCTCAAATTCCTCATTCTTCATGGCTTCGTATAGGTTCCTCCTTTCCCAGAGAGCATAGCGTGCTGAAACAAAATAATCCCCCATATAGGTAAGAAGCATCTTAGCGGATATGTAAAGGAGAACCCTCTCTCTGGGTGAACCTATCTCAACAAGATCAACATTTCTATTCTCAAGTATTCTGTTTATTATATGTGCTGCCTTCTCCAGAAATTCCTGGTTGTTTTCCAGGAACTCTTCTAGGCTGCTCTTCAATTCAGGGTAGTAATCCCTCGCCAGTGACCTCAAAAATGGATAATTAAATAAGTTGTCCTCGTTCATACAATTATTAGTTCCTTTTTAGCTTTGGTCAAAATTTGAGATCCAGTCTTCTTTACCACAACATCATCTTCTATCCTTACGCCCCCAAAATCGGGAATGTATATTCCAGGCTCTACAGTCACAACCATGTTTTCTTTCAGCACGAAGTCGTAGCTGGGTCCTAGGGCTGAATGGTCATGAACATTCAATCCAAGTCCATGGCCCAATGAGTGAATGAACCTCCCCTTGTACTTTGTTGAATCAATAACTTTCCTTGCAGCCCTATCCACATCCTTCCCATTGACTCCCTCCTTTATGGCCTTTATGCCTTCCTTCTGGGCCTCAAGTACGGTATTATATATTTCAATCATTTCTTCGGGGGGCTTTCCAAAGAAGTATGTTCTGGTCAAGTCTGAGCAGTATCTCTGGTATTTTGCTCCGAAATCCACCAGAACCACTTCCCCCTTCTTGAGCTTTCTATTGCCACCAGTAAAGTGTGGCTCAGCAGTATCAGGCCCGAAGGCTGCTATCGTATCAAAGGATGGCGAGGATGCGCCATGCCTCATCATTTGATAATTAACCTCTGCGGCAAGTTCATTTTCAGTTATTCCCTCCTTGAGCATATCAGGGATCATATCGGCTACTTCCGAAACTATCTTAGAGGCTTCCTGTATTTTTGAAATCTCCCTTTCCGATTTTATTTGCCGCAGTTCCATTATATAATCTCCTACGTCTATGAACTCCTTATCGGGCAGAACATCCTTGAGGTTGAGGAAGTCCTTATGGGTCAATCCGTCATAATTTATGCCCAGAAATGTTACACCAGATGTAATTTCCTTCAAAATTTCTTTCAAATTGTTTGAATTCTCAAATACAATAACATCGAGTCCCTCTGCCCTGGCAGTTTGCTCTTCAAGGCGGCTTGTTATTACAGTTAGATTTTTTCTTGTAAGATAGACGTATGAACCTTCAAAAAGTCCTCTGGTCAACTGTGTGAAATAAAAGAATGAAGGATCTGAATTGGTCTCCCCACCATTGTAAATCAAAATTCCTTCAGCATTTCCCACAAGATCGAATAATTTTTCAATATTCATGCATGTAAAGGAGTTATTGATTAATTTATTTTATGTCATTGATGCAGAGCCTCTAGGGCCTAGTCTCTAGTAAATTTATAGAAAAGTGAGGGGTTTGGGAGGAAGTTGTAAATTTAAACATCTTTAGCGATTAGATACACGGACTTCCCTAAATGGTTACTGATCAGTTGTGCGTGCACATCAACCTAAATGAATAGTAAGTGATCCACATGGTGATCTTTTACCTCAAGAGACCTTCCTATCTATCACTGGAGGTCTAAATGCTCTTTCAGCCATGTTGTTTGTCGGTTCCACGTTAGGATCTACAATAAATCGGAGCAGCCGCTCATTCCTGCGTTTGATGAAATTAGAAAGGTATTCAGTGACCGGACTTCCAGCTCTGTACCATACACTCTTCAGGGAAGTTTGAGTCATAGGTGAGTGAATCAGATAAATTGCAGATATAGGGGAGATAAAGAGGGTGTTCATGCCTTACACTAGGGGGATATGCTGGCCAGGCCAGCATGTTAATGGCTCAGTGGAGAAAGGAATATCCGGGGCAGTTATACAACCCGGAGAATAAGATGAACCATCTGTTCACCTACTTCCAGTATCCCCAGGCAATAAGAAGTTCAATACAAAGCAGGAACATCATTGAAAGAATGACCAAGGAGGTGAGAAGACATATAAAGGCAATGGATTTCATTCTGAAAGGGAAATCAGCACTCAAGATCGTTTATCTGAGGGTGGCAGAACTAGAATATCGGTATTCTCGTGGAGTTCTTAATGGATTTTTTAAATGCAGTGATGAGTTGAGTGGAATGTTCTTCAGCACAAGGTATCCGGGATTTACGCGTATCCTGTGACATAGTGGACAAAAGAGTTTAATAAGAGCATAAATTAAATATATGTGAAACTAAAAAAGTCTACGGTATCTAAAATTGAAGAAAAACCGAAGACTTTTAAAAGGATTACTTTCTTTTTTATTATCATACCAATTATAGTCTTGGTAATAGCAATGTCTAATATGTTTTTTCCTCTTGCAGCAGTTTCTCCCAGTTTTGACGGACATTACGAATATTGCGAAATGAGCCAGGTAGGTCCACCCCAGACACTGTGGACACCGGTGTTACTACTCACATCTCCTTATGGTGGAAATTCAACGGGTTCAAGTAGCGTCAGGTCCTGGGGATCATTTTCCTTTGAATTCACGGCAGATTTTCCCCTTACTTCTACCACGACGAAATGGTTAACTGATTCAATATCAGCTTCAAATGGCGCTGTGGTGGGGCTTTTTGAACTTGCCAACTGGACTACTTACAAGCTCACAACAGTATGGAAAATAGGAATTGGAAATAATAACCCTTGCAGGGCCTCTTATACAGCGAGGATAACCTCAGCATGGTTCAACGGAAATGCTGTACAGATAGATCAACTTCTGCCTCCTGGAAGCCAAGTGGATAATAAAGTCCCCACCTCTTTTAATATGGTGTTCTATCATAATCATATTTCCTATCCTTCAGTCATATTTGGCTTGCTGGACTTTAACTCTAGTGCATTATACGGTTACTTTGCAAACTGCAATGTAGGTTACGGGGAAACTATAACCGTTAGTGCATCAAACTGGATCGAAGGTTTCATAACTATACCAAACTATGACGTTTCCGGAGAGCTAACAATCACACAAGGGAGCTCTAAATCTACGGTTTACACATACACAATAACAAACGGCGTTTATGGTACCTGGGAGTACTCACCTCTTAGTGGACAAGCTAATCCAGGCTTTGCATTTAGGTATAGTGCTTGCTAAGAGGTGGCTAGAATGGAGATATACTATTTTCGTACCAAATTTTTTTCAATACTTTGTACAATGCTTGTAATACTTGGGATACTTAGCCCGGTTGCCTCCTTCTCAGGTTTTATGATCTCGACTGATAGCCAAATTACGGTAGAGGCTCCTGGACAAGCTACCTACCCACCATCTATCAGTGCTAGACTTTACGGACAGATGTTTGTAGAACAAGGTCTTCCCAACGGAACCATCTGGTCAATTACAATCACGTCCAGTTCAAATAATACCTCAATAACCCATGAATCAAATAACGATCTCATCGTTTTCTATTTGCCGAATTCATCGACCCCTTATGCATGGCATCTAAATCCAGTAAGGGGATATACGTGTGACCTGAACGGAACAAGCTTTCTGGTAGACGGTGGAAACTCAACAGTTTTCGGATACAGTAATGTTTCGATATTATGGTTCCTCAATTTTTATTCCAACAGTTCCATCAGGAATATGCAGGATATGCAGGTCTCTATAATATTAGGGATAATGCTCTTGTTAGCGTTAGTTGTCGGTGGGACTCTCCTACTTGTATACTTTGGGTACAGGAATGAATATCCAAGAAATCGAGACTCATAATTCCTAGTGATCAAGTAGGGTGCTAAAATGAAAAATCAATCGAAATTGAAGGGTAAGAAGGTGCAAAACAGAACAGAGTGGAAGAAAGCCATTGTACTAACTGCAATTATAGTAATCACTGTAGCTGCATTTATAACTATCGTTCAAAGTGAGAGTTCATCCAATTCAATTCAAAATGAGAAAGCCATAGGGGATTTCATCCTTGTATCCAATTCCATTCTAACAGAAAGCGGCCGAATTGTAATTTTGTTCATAGGTGCAGAAGCTTGCCCCTTTTGTGCTGCCGAGAGCTGGAGTATTGTTTATGCTCTTGCTCAGTATGGTACGTGGAACGGTCTTTCCCCAGTGATTTCCAATGCCACCGATTCGATTCCAAAGGTTCCGGGATATACTTTCGCCAATGCCACCTTGGAGAGCAGTCAGGTTTCCTTTGTGGAAGTGGAGCTTACAAGCACTTCTTGGGATCAGAAGCTTCAATCACTTAACTCTACAGAAAGCCAGCTCTTCAGAGAATACGATCCAAGCGGTTCAATCCCATTCCTCCTCATAGGGGGGATGTACCTGCATATAGGTTCGGCCGTCTCTCCATACCCATTATCCAACATGAGCTGGAGCCAGTGTTACAATCTCTCCAAATCACAAAATCCCTTCCATGACCAAGTAGT
>ERZ1669251.25-NODE-25-length-72076-cov-10.055595_pt1 | contig 72076 bp, 72 predicted proteins | sample MGYA00579294_ERZ1669251 | MGnify/ENA primary metagenome ERZ1669251 (study PRJEB41166, sample SAMN08046056) | hot springs metagenome | biome: hot spring; feature: acid hot spring; material: thermophilic sediment; isolation source: thermophilic sediment from acid hot...
ACAATACCTCTAGTGCTCAATGCAATTAGGCATTTGGACCCGGTCATCGTGAATGCAAAGATTGAGAAGATCAGCCTTAGGGATTTGGGTAGGCTGCGTTCATCATGGCTAATAAAGAGACTGTTGCCCGAGGCGTTAATTGGCCTTGGGGCTGGCGTGATAATACCACTATTTAGCCTTTGGTTCTATCTTAAGTTTCACATAAACATTGCCAGCCTGGGCATTGTCTACGCCATATCCAACGCCACACTAGCCCTGGGCACGTTAATGGCACCGACAATATCAAGACTACTACGTAGTAGGGTGATTTCCGTGGTAACACTTGAGGGCTTGGCCACGGTCGTACTTGCAATAATGCCGTTAATATACGACCTACCATTGTTACTAGCTCTTTTCATAATTAGGAATACGCTCATGAACATGGCAAACCCATTACTGACATCACTCATTAATGAATTAGTGCCTAGGGAAGAGAGAGGTCGTGTATTCGGTATTTGGAATATGATATCCTCAATACCGCGAGCTGTTGGTCCAGGTATTGGTGGTTACCTAATGGATATTGGTTATTTAGACCTGCCCTTGTACATAACTTCCATACTCTATGCCATAGCAGTGGTACTATTTTATGCCTTGCTTAGGGGTGTTGAGGGTAAGGTTAGAGTTATTCACGGTACTTAATGCATGCCTTATCTCTTTAGTTGCCACAGGAAAAATATTAATTAAACAGGTCTTTTTGTGACTCTGGCGTGAATTTTCAGGAGAGAGTATCGAGAAGTATTAAAGGAGTCAGCGACTCACTTAGGGTATTACTAGGTCCTGGTTGGTTAACCATGCTTGCTGACGTCGATGCGCCGAGTATACTTACGGCAATGCAGAGCGGTTATTACATGGGCTTGGCCATGGTTCCCTGGCTTATACTCCTAACCATACCCTTGTACTTTATTCAGGAATTGACCATAAGGGCAGCATTAGGCAGTGGTAAGGGTATGGGGACCTTGCTTAAGGAGGTTTATGGCGAGAAGATTGTGGCGATATCATTAATCGCGATGCTCATCATAGATGGCGCTGCGTATGTCAGCGAGTACGCAGCAATATCAGCAATAGGACTTCTCTTTGGAATTCCTGTCTTCGTTTCCGTGATCCTGATACTGACATTCCATACAGCCATAATACTAATGGGTGGTTCATATAAGAGGGTTGAGAATATATTATTGATTATTTCCGCATTTATTCTCGTTTACATAACTGCTTTCGCAGTAATACCTGTGAAACCTCAGGAGACTTTTGATGCATTTCTGTCTATTTTCACACCCAGTTCATACATTAATTCATTATACGTTACATTACTCGCGGCCAACATTGGTGCTGTGGTAATGCCCTGGATGCTTTATTACCAGCAATCGGCAATTGTCGATAAGGGGTTAAGAAGGGAGCATTATACTCATGAGAGATTTGAGACGATTATGGGCGCCATAATAAGTGAAGTGTTAATGATTGGTAGCCTATTGGTTGGTTATTGGCTTAGGATTAAGGGTGGGGTTGTTGATGGCTTTCAATCAGCACTTCTTTCCATTGACAAGATCATTAGTCCGTACTGGTTCGTAGTAGCTGCCATAGGCATGATAGCAGCGGCGTTACTCGCCATATTCGTGATAAGCCTGGGCTTCGCCTATGGACTTAGCGAGTACTTCAATTGGCCCTCAGGACTTAGTAAGAGGATGTGTGAGGCCAGGGGCTTTTACGCATTTTACGTGGTTGAGGTTGTACCCGCTGCCCTGATAATAATATTCATGAGAGACCTCGTTAACTTAATATTGGGGATCATGGTCTTCAACGCCATAGCCCTGGCAATACCCACCTACTTATTGATAAGTTTAACATCGAGGAAAGATGTTGTTGGGGAGTATGCAATAAGTAGGGCTCGAACTATTGTGCTTTATGTGGTAACAACTATGCTTGTCATTTCAGGTATTTACGCCGCAATAATGGCAATTTAGGCGATGCCTAGGGAATAAGGTTTAATTAGATCTTTATTAAGTGTAGTAGTTGGGTCTGAGCGTGAGGATATCCAATAGAGAATTTCTATACCTATTAGTAATTAAGGGGATGAATGAGAAGGGTTCTGGGGCTACAATATTCAGTGTTGCTAAGGCTCTCGGCATATCAACCGCAAGCGCTTACGAGGAGGTAAATCACTTGATTAGGAAGGGTTTCGTGGAGAAGAGAGATAATGGCATCTTCATTACTGATGAGGGCATTAAGGAAATGAACTCATTAATCAGAGCCCATAGAGTTATTGAAACCCTACTTGTCAAGGCAGGTATTGACCCCGATAAGGCCTGCGAACTGGCCAAGATGTTCGACGATGCATTACCCGAGGAGGTTGTAGAGAAGCTTTATGATTACCTGGGAAGACCAAATAAATGCCCCCATGGCAGGGATATACCTAGCCCTAACTCGTGATTGAACAAATATACTATATAAATGATAATGCTTAATAAGGAGCCTATAGTGCAACACTTAATGAAGTACGTATGGGTTAATGGTAAGTTAATACCTGAAAAGGAAGCTACAATACCAATACTCACGCATGCGCTACATTACGGTACATCAATATTCGAAGGTATAAGGGCTTACTGGAATTCTGACAATAATAATCTATATGTATTTAGGGCTAGGGATCATTACGTTAGGTTTCACGACTCGGCTAAGATAATGAGTATTAAAGTTGGTTATAGCGTTGATGAGCTGATTGATGCAACCGTGGAACTATTGAGAGCCAATGATGTGCATGAGGATGTTTATATAAGACCAATAACCTTTGTATCTGCAAGTACCGTTAACCTAGACATTAGGAACCTTGATGTAACCACAGCAATAATAACGGTACCCTTCGGACATTACCTAGAACCTAAGGGCATTAAGGCCAAGGTAGTTAGTTGGTTAAGGGTTCATAATTCCATGTTCCCAATGAAGGCCAAGGTAAGTGGTATTTACGTTAATTCCGTAATTGCAATAATAGATGCCAAGGTGTCGGGATTTGATGAGGCCATATTACTTAACCGCGACGGTTATGTTGCTGAGGGAAGCGGGGAGAACATATTCATTATTAAGGACGGCATACTATACACACCACCAGTATATGACTCAATACTCGAGGGTATTACGAGAGATACCGTAATCACAATAGCAAGGGACCTAGGCTTAACAGTTACTGAGAAAAGAATTACCAGGGAGGAATTATATACGGCGGATGAGGTCTTCTTCACGGGAACTGCTGCTGAGGTAACTCCGGTAGTAAACATTGACGGTAGGGTCATTGGTAATGGAGAACCAGGCCCAATAACCCTCAAGGTAAGGAGTTATTATATGGATGTGGTTCACGGTAGGGTCAGCAAGTACAAGAACTGGCTCACACCGATTTACTAATGATCAATGATTTATTAAATCAAATGGTTTTTAAGTAATAGGTCTTCCGTTGATTATTGTGCGTATCAATCGAGAAATTATTTATTATGCAATTACGATATTCCTAATGACCTTCGCCATACGTGCAACAAATAACATGATCGGAACCACAGCACCTTTACTGGCTAGGTATGACCTATTATTCTCTAATTATTTAGTTGGTTTGTTGGCATCATTGGTTACTGCCGTAAATCTCACATCTATTCTATTTATTAATGCTAGATTACCTGGGTCAACAAGGAGGCTACTATTCATTATTTCAAATGCATTAATAATAATCCTATTGCCAATGTACTCCCTGGCTAATTCCCTCAGTATTTGGTTAGTATCTATACTTACTGGATTTGCGTATGGCGTAATAATGCCCAACATAATGACATCAGCAAGTATTATAGGTGATCAAACCACCGCAGAGAGATTACTTGTGCTCTATACCCTAGCCCTTAGTACGAGTTTAGTTGTGGGTCCATTATTTGAAACATACTTATTGACCCGATTTGGCTATAGGTACGTATTCCTACTGTTCATACCACTGGCAATACTCTCCCTCGCCTTATCATTTAGGGTACGATTCCCGCCAGATCCTAGGGAACCAAGAATACGCATTGATTCAGGTAGGATACTTAGGAACAAGGGCTTAATATCGGCCATGCTCGCGAACTCCACATATAGTATACCGTTTATTGTCTTTACGGCATTCATAGCAATATACGCACAGAGCATATACCACGTTAGTAGATACTTGGCTTATTTCTCATTCGTACCATTCTTCCTTACCTCCTTCCTTACCAGGCTTTACCTAACCATTTATATCCCAAGAAGTCTATTCAGGCCTATGGCCATTTCCATAGTACTAACCGTAATAGGTATTACCCTGCTCTACGCATCACCTAATTACGCAATATTCATAGCATCTATGGCAATACTCGGCATACCTCATGGCTCGACATACCCTCTCTCAACGCTTATGATCAGTAGGGGAACAAGTATTGAGGAAAGGAACACCGCCAATTCTTACTTCTCGGCATTTCAAGGCATACTAGGCATAGTGGTTCCAGCATTATTTGGAGTTTCGGCGGATTTAATTGGAATTAGATTATCAATGGCTCTGCTCCTAGTTCCAGTAATTACCGTGGCTATTATATTCACAAGATTTTACCTAAACTCAGGCCTTGAACCATTTAAACCTGGAATACCCTCCTCTCATTAAGTAGGTTCTTGAGCCTATCAATTGGTTCCGTGGACACAGGTTCAACACCCAACAATTCAGCTAATGCAAGGGTTACAATTCCTAGGTAGGTTACGCCATAAATCTCCGTCTCGAGAGGTGTCTTACCCTCAAGCTTAACAATTATTGGCCTTGCCCCGAATGAGGATATCACGTCAATGAGCACCTCCTCATACAAGCCCTCATAGTCACTAGGTCCCATTATCGCCACATGCTTTAAACAGCCTTGCTTTGTGATTACCGCAGCTATATCATTATGAGCACCCTCAGGCACTACGGAAATCACTGAGTAGTACTTGGCGTTTTCGTTGAGGTCGTTCTTAAACCTAATACCAACGCCACGCCTACTCTCCGTAACCCAAACCACGGGTATTGAATCCACTAACTGCCTGGCCAGGTTTACCGCATCGTCAACGTGCTTAAGGGCATTCTCAATCCCGGTAATACCGCTCTCTAACTCATTAGTCACTGAGGCAATGCCGAATCTCTCAAGGATGATTAACGCCGGGTATAGTAGTGCCGGTAATCCATACCTGGGCGCCGAAGCCTTTGGAATCAGGACAACGGGTACGCCCTTACCACTAAGTACCGCGCTTAATTTACCGCCAGTCGTAATACCAATCACTGGGTATCCCCTGGACAGAGCCTCATTAGCGCTCATTATCGTCTCGGCAGTGTTGCCCGAGTAACTAATGGCTATGACCAAAGGCCTCGATAACCTCCTCGGTAACCTCATGTTCTTACTAACGATTATGGGCACCCTGCAATCCCAGAACCAGCACAGGTCACTTAATAAATCGCCAACAACGCCCGACCCACCCATACCGGTAATAACCACGGAATCAATCTCAGCGCCATAATCAATGACCTTACCATCGATACTCAACCTAACACTCCTCAGATCCATGGGCACATTAAGTATTGACTCCCTCGCGAGTGACGGCCATTTCGGGTAGTCAATCAGGTTCATCAGGATTATTAAACTAAAGCCTTTGTAAGCTTTAAGTACGCGCAAAAATATGATGCAATCGATGTACTAACCCTGGCAGTTCAGGTTATTGTATGGATTTTGGTAGTAACTCGTTGCATTTACTATGAATCCGAAGGTTGGTACTCCAAAGGCGTTGGATGCGGTTATTAAGGATAAATACCAACTCACATGATTCACATTGCTCGTTGGTACATATATTGCTAATGCGGTTTGTCGTACGTTAATTAAGGTGTTCGATGGCATGAGTAGGCCTATTAGGTTAATACCAAGGCCTAAGCCTCCCAACTCATACCTAAGCTCGGGACCACTCAACTGGTACTGCTCATCAACGCTCTGCAATAATATGGCCCATACGAGCTCGTTAGGTCCTTGAGCTGGGTTTAATGTTGTGCATCCAGGCCCATTACTCCCCTCTTGCCAGCTTGCGTATGTTACCACAGTTGATTGATTTAGGACTGGGTAGCCAAGCTCCTGCTCCGCGAGTGGTATCAAGCCGTTGTATATGTACGATATCGGCCCATTACCGAAGTCGTAATTACCTGGGAGTGATTGGGTTGAGGTTGATGAGCCGGCGGGCGTTGATACACTTATGACCTCAACAACAGGTACCTGCCCCACGTACTCGTAAATTCCGAGGCGCATGTTGTACACGTACTCGCTGTAGTTAACTATGGCGAATGTACCCTCATAATAAATATACATACTACCCTCGCTAACAACAGAGCTAGTAAGTATATCGCCTGTATTCTCAGCCCAATAAACATTCTCGCTATACGAGACGCCTATCGTACCGAACCGACCATTATAGTAATCCGTGGCATACCAATTAATGGTCCCTACAATCGAGGTTTCAAGTGCGAGGTTTAGTCCGTAATTCTCATACTCATTAACTATTCCGTTACTCCACGTCACCCAAGCCAGCGGTATTGGACCCGTAAAGCCGTCGCACATCGTTGTTGGTGAGTAGACCGTTGTGTAGTAGCCGGCTTCATAGAACGTGGGTGGTGATGGGTCCTGCTCACTACAGTTATAGACTGTGTATGGGCCAACAGTTATGGATTGATCCCTTTGAATAACCGGTGGGTTTGCAGGCACTATTCTAAATGGTTTTGTTGTTAGGTTTATGTAGGCTGTCAGGACTATGTACCTTACACTTCCCTGGTTTTTCATGACCCAACCGACGTTGTATGGTATTGAGACTGCGGTTATCCAGCTCCTATTTGTTGTAGAGTCTATGTATGTGACGAATACGAGGAGTGATGTGTTGTACAAATCAACACTCGGATTAAAGGACAACCATTTATTAGCCACAAACCTCCAATTCGTATTATTAAAGGGTAGGTTGATAACGGAGCCGAAGCCGTAGGCTATTGGGACAATGTGCCTAGGAGTCAGTCCATAAACAGCTACGAAGGCAGGTATTGGGTAGACCTTAGAACCATTGACCGCATAAACCCTGACAATGAGGCCGGGAGGTGCTGAGGACTGGAGGGACTTGTAGTAAGAGACGACGCCGTAGGTGAACCTAATACTCTGAACAGGGCTTGGCTGAGCCCTAACAGTGGTAAGGAGTGAGAGGATAACCGACAGAGAGGCAATAGTAACGACTAAAGCCGTGACCAACCACCTACGGGAGGCGGATTGCATAGACATCAAGAGTTATTAATTTACGGGATTTTTTTACTTCGCCTATTCATAAAAAGTGAATCGAGCAGGGTTGAAAATAACCTACACGGGCTTATCAACCCTTAGCAGTGCCTCGCTCGTCTTATTCAGGCGTTAGTCATAGTTTCCAGGTTCCTCCTGAACCGTGCCTAATTATTTCCTTTGTAAGGTCGTGATTATTAACATTAGAGTAATTGAGATCAATGATCTATTGATAGATTAGTACTGCCGTAAATAGTAAGGAGTGGGCTTAGGTCGTGGGAAACTCAGGACTGCTTAATAAGTGTGGTGATGCGCGCATATAGCTTCGTAAATGATGATTACTCATTTTTAAATTCAAGTTTAAAATATGGATTTAAACTCCAGTTATATTGGCTATTCATAAAATGCGATTTAGGGTTGTCATTAATGGCGATGTTGAGATTAGGAGGGAGTGGCCGTGGGATAGGGTATCGAGGGTTAAGGATAGGTTGAAGGAGCTGGGCTTTAGGTGGAATGGTGAGTATTGGACTGGCAAGGTTTACTCGGTTTCATTAATTAGAGAGCTGAAGGACCTGCTGGAGCTGACTAGTGAGGAGGTTGAGAAATTAATGAGGGCTATACTCGTAAACTCGTCAGGTGGCGTAATCGGCGTCGAGGATTTAGGGAGTCTCGGATCCATACCTAACGACTGTGTGTTGGGTGAGGAGGGTGGCTTATTCATTATTTCACTATCATGCCTAATCAGGGATTTCATTAAAAATGATAGGAATCACATAGGCAGTGTATCTTCATATGAGGAGTACGTTGATAAAGCCGTGGAGAGTATTAGGCAGTTACTCATTGGTAAGGCGGTGATTGGCGACGTGGAACTTGCCCTTAAGAGGGCTCGGGAGTTTGCCCTGGCCAGTAATAAGTTGAGGGAATTATTCATGAGGAGGACTGAGTGGTGGACCGCCAAGCTCAGCCTTGATGGAGCCGAGCTACACTTTCTATCCAGGGAACTTTATGATAAGTTGAGGGGTTTGACCATACCGTACTACGTAGTTGATAAGGAGGGTAACCTGAATAAGCATGATTTGAGGCTTATACGCAAGGACGATATAGTAAGAGCTGAGGATAAAGTCATCATTAGATTCCCCGTATTCATCAGAGAGACGATTAAGGACATGCTGGTAAAGAGTGGCTATAGGGTTTCTGAGGTCCCATGGAGTCCAAGAACCATACAAATACCTAAGGATGAAATAAAGCTCCTACCCTTTCAGGAAAAGGCCCTCGATTCCTGGCTGAAGGCCGGTAAGAGAGGTACCATCGTCGTACCAACCGGCGGTGGAAAAACCTTCATAGCACTCAAAGCTCTAGCCGTTACTAAGGTACCGACAATAATCCTGGTAATTACGGAGGAATTAATGAACCAGTGGTACGAGAGAATAATGAGGCACTTAGGCATAAAGGCAGGTAGGCTAGGTGGTGGTTTTGACGATATTAGGGAGGTCACCGTGGCAATTTACAACTCAGCCGTTAATAAAATAGCAGAAATAAGCGATAAGTTCGACATGGTGGTGTTTGATGAATGCTTACCTTACGATGCATTGATAGTCACAGATAGAGGATTAATGCCCATAGGTGAGGTCGTGGAGAAGCGCTTACCAGTGAAGGTTCTGACGCATAAAGGACGCTTTATGCGTATAACGAACTACTTCAAGATACCACTCATTAAGAGGTTAGTAAGAGTTACTCATGAAAGGGGAGAGATAGTATTAACTGAGGATCACCTGGTCCTAACTAAGGATGGATGGAAACAAGCGATAACGTTAAAGAGAGGCGATGTGGTATACTTTTATGATGTACAAATGCAGAATTTGCGGGAAAGAATTCAAGACGGTTCAAGCCCTTGGGGGACATTACGTGACGGCTCACAACTCAGAGCTTCAAGGGATGAGGTCTCAGAAACGGTGGCTACTTCACAGAGAAGAGGGAGTTCAGCAAATAAGGAATATGGTAAGAATGAGGGAGGAGAGGAGATTAGCTTCATTACCGAGATTGACGGAAGAACAGAGGGAAATAGTGTTAGGTACGGTACTTGGGGATGGGTATCTATCAATTCCACCACCAAGGGCGAAGAATGCAAGACTAACGGTGGTTCATGCTTTATCCCAGTACGAGTACTTAATGTGGAAGTACTCGAAACTAAAAAATATCGTGAAGTCGCCACCAAGGTTGGAAAGGAATACGAAGTACGGGGCTTACGGGGACGTCTACAGATTTCAAACTATCTGCCATCCAGAGCTAACGGAGATTTACAAGGTGGCTTACGTAAATGGGCGGAAAACAATAACCAGGGAGTTCCTGAATATGATAAATACTCCGATAGCATTGGCAGTTTGGTTCCTGGACGATGGGTCAATAAGTATGGGGAAAAATGGTTATATCGCAATTTCTCTTCATACGGAGGGTTATACCTTGAAGGAGAACAGGGAGCTGGTACAGTAGTTAAAGACGAATTGGGACCTAACATTCAGCATTTCACAATATCGCAATTACTACTTCCTACATACACCGAATATGAGGGAGGCGAAGAAATTCCTGGAATTGATCAAACCGATAGCACTGGAGGCATTTCCAGGGAAGGTGAATTCGTTTATGACATTGAGGTAGAGGAGGATCATAGTTTCGTGGCTGATGGGGTAGTAGTGCATAATTGTCATCATGTTCCTGCCGATACCTTTAAGGAGGTTGCGTTTAGGCTTAGAGCGCCGTTTAGGTTGGCTTTGTCTGCTACGCCAAAGAGAAGTGATAGTAATGAGCATTTGATTTTCCTGAGTTCTGGTGACGTTGTGTTTCAGGCTGATTATAGGGATATGGTTGAGGCTAGGTTGGTTGTTCCTGTTAGGCATTTCAGGATATACGTTGACCTAACGCCTGAGGAAAGGAGGGACTATGAGAGGGCTGGTGATAATGCGATTGTTCTGAGGAACATAGCCAGCGTAGCCAGCGCCAAGATTAGTATTACTAAGGAAATAGTGAAGGCTGAGGTTGGTATTGGTAGTAAGATTATTGTCTTCACACAATTCATAAGGCAGGCTGAGGAGTTGTATAAAGTCCTTAAGGAAGAGTTGGGGCCAATTATTACATTAATAACCTCCAAGACAAGTGATAGGGACTCGATATTTAAGGCGTTTGCCAGGGGTGCGTATAAGGTCATTGTGGCGACAACGGTTCTTGATGAGGGTATTGATGTGCCTGATGCGGATGTAGCAATTATTCTCTCCGGGACTGGTTCCCGAAGGCAGATGATCCAGAGGATTGGTCGTGTTGTTAGGGCTAGTGATGATAAGGTTGAGGCGAGAATCTACGAAGTAGTGGCTAGGAACACCATTGAGGAGGCGCTGAGTGAGGAGAGGCATGTTAAGGGTGAGGTTCTCGAAATTGAGTGCAGGAGATACTTGGCTGATGAGATTAGGCGTTTAATAAACCACGTAATTAGCAGTACGTCATTATTTAAATCGTCGAATCCCTGAGTGACTTATATATTGAGCTGTGGAGTAATTAATTGTGAAACTTCTTGAGGAACTAATGAACATACTTTTCCAGGAATATGGCGCATTAATACTCATGGTAGTATCTACGATATTGTCGATAATCATTGCCACATTATATGCGGAATTATTGAGAAATAATATTCTATTGATCAAGGAACTTAATACCATTATTCAGTGGATCAATGGGGTGATCAAATGATTAGATATCTATTAACATCAGTCCTAATACTGATGATTCTGATCATGATCATTATGATAACAGGTTTCATATTAAATATACTATACCTAACAGGCTCCGTTAGTAATTACGCCGTGGTGATCATGAATGGCACTCGCAGATTCCTTAATATTTCCTGACATGTTGATCTCCATAACCCTAGTAATCGTAATACTCATTTTCGCCATATTCCTGACAAACCTACTGGTAAAACTCTCTATAATTGATTATAAGGCATCCATGGGAACTTACCTATTCACCAAATGCCAATTAGGTAATTTTACGGGCGATGCTGATCTCGATCACATAATAATAACTGATGAGGTAATATCGAGTAATTATTTAATTATATGTCCAAGGATCACGGTTAACAACTCGCAGTTGGAGGTTAATGTTTACGTTACTTATACTAGGTGATGTAAATGATTTATAAATCGTTACTACCCATACTAATAGTATTACTGGTAATGATTGTATTAACCACGTACTTAATGAATTACGTAAATAATGAGACATCGAGGGCATTAACCCTTGAGAATAATTACCTATTGTCGACGAACGTATTTAAGCAACTGAATAATACATTACCCCAGATATTACGGAATAATGCATGCATGCTTATTGCGAATCCAATGAATTATTCATGTAGCATTATTGCTATGAATATGACGAATATGTTAAGTGAAGCCCTCAATATTATTAGTAATAAAACAGGAAATATCGCAAGATATAGAGTGATTAATTATGAGATTTATGGAGAAGGAAATGTAACAATTTACCAGATAACAATTCAAGCACTTATCCAATCTAATAGTATTGAGGGAACGATTACTACCGTGTATCCATTCAATTTATGTTACTATTCACAATTAGTCAATAATATCGTTAATGACTTGAGAGAAAATATAACAATACATGCCGATAATATAACAGAGACCTCTGAGGGTTTAAGCAAGGAATTAATGAGCAAGATTAATCATAATTATGATAACATAAATATCACACTTCATTATACAGGTGTTTTTAGTATGACCCAGCGAACGCGTAACTACACCATTTACGTTGGAATAATAGATTACACTTTATACGTTTCACCAAGCGAAAAACTATGTAGTGAATTCGCGAAAATCACTGGTAGTTTTTACGTCACAATAATTATTAATAAGTATGTAAATAATACATATTACTTCACAATTAATGGAATAATTAGTAATAACAAATAATGACTAAATTCTAGAGGAACTAATTAAGTTAATGCATTTAAATAATAAGGCACAACCTTTAATCCGTGATTAACGAAATTATTGGACTTAATGTTAGGAGTGTCTTGGTAATTGGAATTGGCGGTGGAGGCGATGTTGTCGGTTCATCAATTACATATAGTCTTGCTGTGAATGAGGGGAAGGAGGCCGTGCTTGGTGCAGTTCTTTGGGAGAGATATATTAATGATATTGTACCTGGGCCAATTAGAGTGCAGGAGCTTCGAAACGCCGAGGTCTTTGGTAATTATTTAGCTATGGTTGATGGAGATACTTATGCAATTAGGGAGGGTAGGCGTGTTGTACCTCAAATAGCCAATGTATTAAGTGTAATTAAGGATGATGGGTTAGGTATTAGCATTTCGGGCTCCGTAAATGATGTAGCTAGAGAATTAAGTACGTATGTGAATAAGTATGGATTTGATGCCATAATAGGCATTGATGTTGGTGGTGATGTGTTAGCCTTAGGTAATGAGGATGGACTATATAGCCCACTTACTGATAGTTACTCAGTTGCTGTTTTAAGTAAGGTTCAAGATTATACTGGCGCCCAGGTAGTACTTGGTATTGCAGGTCCTGGTGTTGATGGTGAGTTAGATAGGGATTACGTGCTAATGAGAATAAGCCAATTAGCCAGTAAGTGTGCATTTCTAGGTGCCTATGGACCAACACGAGGCGATTTAATGATTCTTGAGGACATTCTAAGTAAGGCAGTAACAGAGGCCAGTGGATTAGTGTATAGGGCTGCTAAGGGGTATCACGGAAACGTTGGGATAAGAGGAAGCACTAAGAATGTGAAGCTCGATATATCATCATCAATAACTTACTACCTAGACCTCAGGAAGATCATTAGTGATTTACCGCTAGCCAATTTAGTGATTAATGCAAGGGATCCCTGGGATGCAATGAGAACATTAAATAGTAAGGGTGTAATGACCGAGCTTAACTTTGAGGAAGAGGTCTATAGATATTATAAGACTAAGTCAAAGATACCGAGTCCTGAAGAGGCTTACTTAATGATTAAGGAAATAAAGAATAGATTAAAGTCTCAGGTGCAGTTAATGAGTAATCAGCATGGCAGTACTCATCATTAAGTGGTCTCAGTTAAGGGCGTGATCGTCATGCAGAACTTAATACTAATTCTGCAATTTAAATGCGTTAATCACCAGCCTCTTCATAAAAGAGAGCATAGTCTTTCTCAGCTTCACGAAGTAGCTGGAGTTGCGATATTCTTTCCTCAGCCTTTCTATACATGTTTGCGAATTCCATAATCCTCGCAGCAACATCATCAGATTTACTAAAGGATACTGGGTTGTATAAGAGCTTCCTCTTATCGCCGCCCTTCACACTCACTACATAACCCTCAACAATACCTGACGCAGGTATTTTGCCCAATTCACCGCCTTCGCCCCTTATTAGGAATACGTAACCTTTATGGGAACCATCATTGAACGTTACCCTAACGAGGACCAACGCTATGTGAAATTCCCTAAGTATGTTTGTAATCACGTCCCTATATCTTTCATACTCTCGTACATAGGGCAATCTCTCAATAAGTGATAAATCATCTCTACTGAGATCATTGAGAAGATCATTGAGCATATCCATAACGTTCTTACCTGTATTTATGACCTCCATCAGAATAAATAGTGCCTGGTTAAAAATAAGCATTACCTAAGGCTCATAATTCCTAATTACCATAAGGAATCCTTTAGATTTGACTTTACGGTAAGTAACGAGCAGATAAGGTATATTTAGTGGTACAGTGATGATATGTAGATGAGTAATTTAGACAAGCGAGTATATGAATTACATAGTAGGGTGATGAGCGAGTTCATGGGCGGTAGGTGCTATGATATTGATGAGTCATTAGTGATAGATTGTATCAAGAATGCATTGACGGGCATTGGATTAAGCATTAACGATGTAGCACTCTTTGACATAGATGGTAATGTGACTAGGGACATTAATAGCGCTAAGTACGTGAGAGTTACAGCCACTAGTAATTACATCAACGGTGAACAAATATTTACCTTCGCCTTACTTAAATTTAGAGATAAATATAGGGTCCTCTATCTCCAATCAGCCATAAAAGAAGATTAAATAATTTTTATGAATTAAATTTATTTTTCAATTAATTATGAGAATTACGGTGAGGACTCAGCTAACCTATCAAGCATCTGTATCCTCTTTGCAGGATGCGGATGCGTCATGAATAACTCCTCCCAAATTGATGGCTTGTAATGTCTCCAATACTCTATCAAGTCATCAACATTATTCTCAATATACTCAGCACTAACTGGTGGTGCAAAGAACAACATCCTTAATGTACCATTTGTAGTCTTCTTCACCATGTTTGGATCCATGTAAAGCGTTATCTTTGCAAGGGCTCTCTGAAGATTATGTGCACCATTCTCCACAGTCAATGCGCCATTAATATCGGCATAAGCCTCCCTTAACCTATTTATGTACAGAACAAATAACTGGAATAGGAAGCTAACGGCAAGTAATACCAGGCCTATGAGAAGCAGTAAACCACCATTATTATTCCTGCCTCCTGACCAACCTCCCCACCAACCACCCCACCAAAGCGACCAACCAAGCCAGTAAATAACTGTGGGCAATAGTCCGACAGCCATCAGAACCTCAACATCCCTATGCCTAAGGTGGCCAATCTCATGACCAAGAACAGCCTTCAACTCGCCTGGCTTCAATATCTTCAGTAGAGGCAGTGTTATTGCAACCCTCTTACCAGCTATTGGGCTTCCGTAAGCGAAAGCGTTGGGAAACGGTACATCAGCCACATAGACCTTCGGCACACTCTTGAAGCCATTAGCCCTAGCGACATCGGCAATAATGTCGTAGACCCAGCCATAGGTTGGGTCACCAGGCTTAATCTCATGGGCTCTATACATGGCATTTATCAAAAACGGTCCAATAAGCCATTGTAGTAATGTTAAGAAGAAAGCCATTATTATTAAGCTCGTAACTAACGCAACACCACCTAGTGATGGATCTAGTAACAAAATGACACCATACGTAAAAGCCGCACCCAATAGTAATATTGCTATTATTGCAAGTGCCATCTTTAACCTGAATACTAGTAGTGCCTTGTTCATACAAGACAAGAGGCACGGCATTAATTTTAAACCTAACTCACGTAGATTACACTGATCTGATTATGAATCTGGCGTCGGCTGCGTAAGCCCCCTTACCCCTCTCAAGTACAATGACTGGGTTTAGATCGGCCTCAACAATGTTTGGGTTGTCGGATAGGAGTTCTGAGAACTTCGTTATTACATATATTATGGCTTCCTCATCCCTGGCAGGCATGTTCCTATAACCATTAAATAATCGATAGCCCTTTATTTCCCTAACCATTGCCCTGGCATCCTCCTCGGTAATAGGCACTATCCTAAAGCTCACGTCCTGTAGAACCTCGACCATAATACCACCAAGACCAAAGGCTATTACATGACCGAAAATTGGATCCTTTGTGGCGCCAATTATTGTCTCCAAACCCTCAGGCACCATCCTCTGTATTAGGAAACCACTGATTCTGGCATATGGGGCCTTTTCCTTAATATTATTCTTAATTCTATCACAGGCGTTCCTAAGTTCATCATCATTATTTATATTGAGAATGACACCACCAACATCGGATTTATGGATTATGTCTGGAGAAACAACCTTAAGTACCACTGGGTAACCTATGTCCTTAACAACCTTAAGCGCCTCATTAACATCCTGAACAAGTGCAAAGTCAGGAACTGGTATGTTATACTGCCTAAGAAGCTCAAAGGATTCATGTTCGAGTAATTTATACCTGCCCTCCTCAAGGGCCTTAGCAACTATTGGGTTCATAACCCTCACCACCATTCCTTAGCTACGCCTTTTATCTTTGAGTATTCATATAAGGCCCACAGTGCCTTTGCAGCTCTATGAGGCGCATGGTAAACAGGAATGCCATTCTCCTCTAGATTACTCTCGAACTTGGCCACGTATTCATTACCACCAAAGCTAACAACAACTATTGGTTTATTGAATCTCTTGGCCTCAATTATGTAATTGCCCAGGTTTATTGATAAACCAGGTATTTGCATTAGGGCTATTATTAACGCCATATCTACATAACTCGTTGGTAGTACTGTGTCTAGCACGAATTTGTACATGGCATCCGTGGCACTACCCGTCAAGTCAATTGGATTACGAGTAACGGATAATGGAGGTAACTGCTTCCTCAAGATTTCCTGAAGACTCTCAGATAATTCCGGTACTTGTAGTCCACGTATGTCCAAGGCATCCACAGACTGTATACCCATACCGCCACTGTCCGTTATCACCAATACCCTGTTACCCCTTGGCAATGGTTGCGTTGCCAATGCCTTAGCCATATCAAATGCATCAGTTAAGTTATCAGCCTCTATGACATTAGCCTGCCTAAGCATCGCATGGTATATCTCGTAATTACCCGCCAATGCCGCTGTGTGGGACTTAACGGCTCCCGTGGCTGCCTTAGTCCTGCCCGCCTTATAAGTAACAATTGGCTTAACGCTGGATACCTCCTTCATCACCTCAAGGAGTTTCTTACCCTCTCCAATATACTTCAGTCCTTCCATGTACATAACAATAACCTTAACCCTATTATCCTTAGCAAAGTACTCAAGGAGCTCAGACTCGTTAATGTCCAGTTTATTTCCATAGTTAACGGCGAGGCCTACCCCAATATTCCTCCTGGCTGCCCAATCAAGTATTGCACCAGCCACAGCACCACTCTGGCTTATAAGAGCCACAGGACCTGGCTTAGGCCTACCCATCCTATCCTCAGGCAGGAAGAATGTGTCTAGGCCATTAAATGCATTGTAAACACCAATACAATTAGGTCCAAGTACTCTAATGCGGTTTTGAACAACTCTTCTGAGCTCCTCCTCGAGCTTTGCCCCATCCTCACCAACCTCACTAAAACCACCACTAATTATTATGACAATCCTAACACCCTTCTTGATGCATTCATCAGCGACCTTAGGCACTGCAGGTGCTGGGACTGCTATGACTGCCAGGTCAATATTGTCTTGAATATCAAGTATTGATTTATAGTATTTAATGCCATTAACTTCATCATACTTAGGATTAACTAGGTAAACCTTACCCTTAAACCTAGTGAGCAGGTTCTTAGTTATTACACCACCAACACTATTCTCCCTGGGCGTGGCTCCGATAATTGCCACCGATTTTGGATTAAATAATAAGTCAAGAGGTGAGGCAGTTACTAATGACACTTCAGCAATCTTACCCTCTTGTGATTGTGCCTTCTGTTCCTCCATAAGAACCGGACGCAATTCACGCTTATTCTTAAAAACCTTTCTAGATATATAAATAATCTATGTATTTTTATAGACTGAACACCTTAATGGAAAAATCTTAAAGAAAAATAGAGAATTTTAGGAAAACATATTATATATCTTATAGAGGAAGTAGTTAATAGATTAAGCTTAAAAGGAGAAACATTTAATTAACTCGATGGGAAGATCCGAGGAAATCCTTAAGGAACTGGACGAATATTTAATGACGAATATATACCCAACCCATAAGATCGTCGTCAGGGAGGCCCGCGATATTTATGTTTATGATGTTGATGGGAATACGTACTTAGACTTCATGACCGTAGTAACCACGGCACTGCTTGGCCATAATCCACCAGGTCTCGCTGATGCTATTGCTGAAACGGCCAAGCGATTAATAGCTGGCAATGGTTATAATTGGTACACTGAGGAGCTACTAAACGCCGCGAAGGCAGTACTAGGCCTCTTCCCTGATAAGGCAATGTATAATAAGGTTCACTTCAAGTTAAGTGGTTCTGAGGGTATTGAATTAGCGCTGAAGATTGCAAAGAGGTATACTAAGAGCACATACGTGATGTACCTAATGGGTGGCTATCACGGTAGGACATACCTAACCGGTTCATACCATGGAATGAGGAGAAAGGAGTATGGCCCATTACCATCAGGTACATTAATAGCTCCATTCCCATACCCATACAGGTGTCCATTTGGCGAAATGGCACCCGAGGAATGCAGCAAGGCAGCCGTCGAGACTATTGAGTATTACATAAATTATGTCGCCATTAAAGACGCTTGTTGTTTAGTGACTGAACCAATACAGGGTGTTGGTGGTATCGTAGTACCGCCTATGAATTTCTTCGAGAAGCTCAAGAAGGTATTGGATACATACGGCATATTACTAGTATTTGATGAAGTTCAAACGGGTATGGGTAGGACAGGCACCACCTGGGCCTTTGAACAATTTAACGTTAAGCCTGACATTGTCGTAGCTGCTAAGGGAATGACTGGTGGATTGCCGGCATCAGCTGTAGTCACTAGGAAGGAATTATCATCGGTAATGCAACTAAATGATGAGCATTCGACCTTTGGCGCATCAGCGTTAATAATGGCTGCTGTGAAGGCGACAATTGATTATTATAACATACATAAGGAGGAATTATTAAGTAATGCCAAGAAAATGGGCGAGTATGCGATGAAGAGGTTGATGGAGCTCTATGATAAGCATCCACTCATTGGTGAGGTCAGGGGATTAGGACTCATGATCGGTATTGAACTTGTTAAGAACAGGAAGACTAAGGAGCCAGCGACGAAGGAAACAAGTGACGTATGCCTTAATAGAGCATTGAAAAGAGGCGTACTCTTCGTGACCAGTGGTTGGAATGGTAACGTCATTAGGTTCGCACCGCCACTAACTGTTAAGCAGGAACATATTGATAAGGCGATAGATGTACTCGATAAATCACTAGGTGAAGTAGAGAGGGAGGAGAATATCAAGTAATTAACCATGATCTTGTTAAATGTAATTTAAATCATTAATTCTCGCTAAGGATTCTCCTTATCTTATCAGCAATTATCTTCTTGGGCACTGCACCAATCACGAAGTCCACAGGTTCACCATTCCTAAATATGATGACCGTAGGCAGACTCATTACATCATACTTTGCCGCAACATCAGGCCACTCCTGCGTATTTAACCTACCAAAACCAACACAAGGCATCTCCTTAGCTAAGGCCTTTAGGATAGGCTCGAGTAAAAAGCATGGAGCGCACCAGGGTGCCCAAAAGTCCACAACCACAACCCTCTTACTCCTGATAAAATTATCAAAATTATCCGCATCCAACTCAACAGGCTCATTACCAACCGCCCTAGCTAATTCCCTAGCTCTCCTTTCCAATAACTTATTCAATTCATCATCCTCCTTATTATTTACATTACTTGTATTATTCACCGTCATACCAAGACAAAAAATCGGCAATTTAAAGTGTTTACTCAGTCAGTAATTAGACAGGAAACGACTAAATAGAGACCCACACATAATAGAGCACGTACTTTAAGGAAAATTTACATCCAAGGGTCTTTTCTTTATGTTCCTGCTTTTGTTTAAAATGCAAAATAGAATTCAAATAGAATACCAATCTTAATACCATAACGAGCCAAAAAATTTAAAACTTCCTCAAGCCTTTCCACCATAAGCCCCGGTGGTATAGCCCGGTCTAGTATGGCGGCCTGTCGAGCCGCAGACCCGGGTTCAAATCCCGGCCGGGGCGCCAAAGTGTTAAAGAAATTGAAATTTTATTATTATTTGCGGTTTTGTTTTGAGCCTATGTGCCTTGGGTGGGGTTGTTAGCTGTTTAATAAGTTAGCCATTGCCCTGGTTATTACCCTATGTTCTTTTGATGTTGCGCTTGGTCATTATCTCATTAAACGTATTTCTAAAGTTCTGGGTGTTTCCTTATTTTTCCTATGTTCACGTAGACTTTGAGACAGCCACTTTGTTTCTTCAGCTTAACCTTCTCATGTGGGCACCAGGTAAGTTTTGATTTTAATCAGGATGCTACGTGCTTAATTACTCCTTTCTTCATGAACTTTATCGGGGGAATTAATTTATAACTTGTTTATTTGTAAATAATAACTTGGTGATTGCATGGTGGGAGTATCAATCTCGGAGTCAAGCATTACCCGTGCGATAATGAGGAGCGCCTTGAAAATACTTGATGAGTATTCAAGCGTTGATGTTGCTATTGTTGGTGCCGGTCCCTCAGGCATGACCGCGGCTTATTATCTGGCAAAGGCTGGTTTAAAGACAATAGTTCTTGAGAGAAGGTTGTCATTTGGTGGTGGTATCGGTGGCGCTGCAAGCCACTTACCAAGCATAGTCATTGAGTACCCAGCCTCTGAGATCCTAAGTAAGGACTTTGGCATTAGGCTTCAGGACATGGGCGATGGATTATTCACCATTGACCCTGCTGAATTAATTGTCAAGTTGGCTGTTAAGGCTATGGATGCTGGAACAAAGTTCCTTCTTGGAATCCACGTTGAGGATGTTATAACTAGGGACAATCCACCTAGAGTTGCTGGTCTAGCTGTTTATTGGTCAACAATACAGATGGCCAATATGCATACGGACCCGTTCTTCATAGAAGCCAAAGCCGTGGTTGATGCTACGGGGCATGATGCAGAAATCGCTAATGTAACCGCCAGGAAGAATCCTAACATGGGATTGAAGGTACTTGGTGAACGCTCAGCAAATGCCGCAATTGCTGAGGACTTAGTCGTCAAATACACAGGTAAGGTCGTGAATGGCCTTTACGTGACTGGTATGGCCGTTGCTGCCGTTTACGGATTGCCGAGGATGGGGCCAATATTTGGTTCAATGATTATGAGCGGGAAGAGGGTGGCTGAATTAATAATTAATGATTTAAAGTAGTGCATTTTGCATACATAGAATAGTTGAATTTAAAAGTAGAGGGCGTTTCTTGTTTATTAGTATGACGTATACGTTGATAGTGAACTACGCATTAGCGTTTTTGCTTTCATTTTTAGTATCCGGGAATAATTTATCGGCTAATGCTGGAGCTGCCGTGGGTTCTAGGTCAATTGATTATAAATATGCCTTAGTAATTGCGTTACTTGGTTATGTACTTGGATTATGGTTGCAGGGTACTTATATGAAGGCCAATATAGTAAGTGGTGATGTGGCCCTGGTGGCTATGGCGGTTGCCATAGTTATATTCATAATTGGTGAGGGAATGAAAGTCCCAATGTCACTAACAGGCTCCTTATACGCAAGCCTAGTCGGTGCTTCATTTGCACTAGGCCACATAATGAGCAATGCAGTTTTTGTACTTAGTTATTGGTTATCCCTGCCTATAATAGTAATGTTTCTCTCATATATTCTTTACAAATTTCTTAGCGCATTTTCGAGAATATCATTCAGGCACATAGGTATTTATAGGGCATTATCCATACTAACAGTCTTTCTACTCTCATTCTCCTTTGGTGCAAATAACCTTGGATTACTATGGGCATTATTAGGCTTTAGTTATAGAGGCCTATTACTAATAATCATTAGTTCAATGATGGGTGTTTTATTGATTGGTTGGAGAACACTATATAGACTTAGTACTGGCTTATTCACAATAGGCCCATTAACCAGCTTTACTGTGCAATTGTTCTCATTTATTGCCATGGAGATTGGCACTCTCTATTCTGTGCCCATGCCCGTCACCGTAACGACATCATTCGGTCTAGTTGGTGTTGGAGCTGCGCATAGATTCAGAATAATAAACCTTAGATACTTCAATGAGTTAATACTCGGCTTCATAGCATCAATAATCGTAGGCCTAATATTCAGCTACCTGCTAATTAAGGTTATTTAAGCAATACCTGTAATCTCGATTAGGTTTTCGGCGGCTTTACGAGACAAGCCCGCTCCTAATATAGTAAATCTATCAGGCCTAACGTTATGTGCCATTGTTAATGCCTCAATTATTATTTCCCTATCAAGACCAAGATCCTTAGCCGTAACGGGTATATTTAAGCTCTGTAGGAACGACCTTATCCTCCTCCACCTCATACCATGTAGATACGCCATCATTATTGCACCAAGTGCCACCTGCTCTCCATGCAGTGCAGGTCTGAACCCCCTTTCCCTCGCTAGTAAATCTATAGCATGACTGAATAGGTGCTCGGAACCACTACACGGCCTTGAGCTACCGGCAATTGCCATAGCGACACCACAACCAAGTAGCGCCTTTACAACTATCCTCACACTCTCCTCGCCATGTATCTTCAACCTATCCCTATTCCTAAGGACTATCAACGCGCTATCCCTTGCAAGGGCTGCGGCGTATTCGCTGAATTCCTCGCCCTTAACTCTAACGGCTAGTTCCCAGTCCTTAACAGCTATTAACTTACCAATCAATTCACCAACACCAGCCAGTAGGTACCTCCTTGGAGCTTCAAGTATTATTGACGTATCTGCAATAATGGCTATTGGAGTTCTCTGAACCTTGCCGAGACCGTACTTATTAAGATCTAACTGAAGTATGTGTGATACATAAGGGCTTGCTATACCGTCGTGAGACGCTATCGTGGGTATTGACACGTATGGTGCATTCATTATGTGAGCCATGGCCTTACCGAAATCAATTATCCTACCACCACCTAGGGCTATTATATAATCAACAATGTGGGCATACTTATTCGATAATTCAATAATTCCCTCAGGACTTATTTCACTAATCTCCTCAACATCACAAATCCTACACTCAATCTTATCAATTAAGTGCTTGCCAAAGTGAGGACCAATGAGAATTAACCCTCTTAATCCATTAAGTCCAATTTTACTTAATATTTCAGGAACCTTACTAATGGCGTTGGGTCCAAATACCACGACTCGGGGAATCTCATACATTTCCAGTGATTTACGTTGTGGTGAAGCCATTACTAGTTAAGGCGAGGTATATGGTAATTTAAACTATTCCTTGCTCTTATCAATGATATGATGCTTAATATCATGAAAACTATGAAACGTATTTATTTGCTAAGTGCCTTGGTGAGCGATTCCACTGTTACTTTCTTCAGGGTTATTATACTGCCATCGATCACAAAATTGTCATTAATATACTCAACACCATTATTCCTGAGTATGGTTATTAAGTCCGTCGTTGGGTAAACAGTTGCCTTCTTACCCTTTAGTAAACCCAGCTTGGCTGCATAGGCTGGTGTTGCCAGGGGTAGTATCGTTGTTTTACCACCATTTACCGATTGAGTAAGTATTTCCTCAAAAACCTCCTTATTAACCATGGGCTTAACTCTACCAGGTATTTCCTTACCGGTACTGGCGTAGTAGGCCCAATAACCACCTATATAGATTACGGCGTCATAATTACTGAGAATACCCTCACTTAATCCACCTGTGAGATCAATGTCGAAGTTTACATTCACGGATTTACTTACTAACCCCGTACTAACTTCCATACCTAATTGTCTAAGTGCCTGTACCGCCATTGAGTACTCCCCCTTATATGATACATCAGCAACGATTATTAAAGCCTTCATACAAGCCTTCGAAATGTCATACTATTTTAAGTATTTCGCGCCTTGATAGGAAAGAATTATTTACTTGAACCTCTACTCCTCATTATTAAATCAACAACAAACTTAGCAGCTATCTCAGCATGCTCAAAGGGCTTCGACTGGGGTTTCCTCCTAAAGTCAAGTATATAAACGGTACACTCCCCTGCATTAGCTGCTGCAAAGGCGTAATACCTATTGGCTAATTGATGCATTTCAATATCCTCAGGCGACTCAGACTCTCTATCCCTAAGCCCCACGTCCTTAGCCCTCCTCTCCATTATATCCTTTGGATCAAACTCCATAAGTACAATTGCATCCGGCTTTAACTTCGTTATTATCCTATCAGGAAGACCTGGATAAAAGCCTCCTTGTACTCGAATACTTGCGTGAGTATCTATAATTACATCACCAGGTAATTTCGCGATCTCCTCAGCAGCAAGCTCCTGAACCTTCCTATACTCCTCAACTGGTAATTTCCTCCTCATATCGTCCCTATTGGTAATTCCATAATGCTTCTTCGCGATCTCAAGCATATAATCACCATAATTTACTATCGCTATGTCAGGCAGCATCTCCTTAACGAACTTTAACGTTGTTGATTTACCACTACCCGGCACAGCAACAAGTATAATCTTCACGTACTAAGACCACTTTTCATTAATTTTAAATTTTATTACACGGCATTCACTGCAGACCTTGCTTTAAATAGCGTAGGAAATAATGCCCGTAACGATGTACTAAATTAAGTTCTAATTCTCGAACCTCTTCAAGGACCTTGCCAGTTTATTATTAAGATCAAGAAGAATCATTGAGTACTTAAGGGTATCTATGGTAAGGGTCTCGATATTAGGACCAAGAGACCAAGGCGCTAAGGGTCATGATATAGGGAAGTAAGGTATTTACAAGGGAATTGAAAAGAGTGAAAAGACATATTATCCCTGAAATGAATTACCTTAAATTAACTTTAAATAAATATGTCACAAAAAATACTCCGTGGTAATACACGTATTAATGCTCAGTTGGGAATATCCACCTCATATGGTTGGTGGATTGGGAAGGCATGTTTATCACATTACTAGGCATTTGGTTAGTGATGGTGTTGATACTACCGTGATGAGTATATCATTACCTGGCGTACTACCTTTTGAGGAAGTCGATGGGGTTCACGTTAGGAGAGTTGATCCATTTAGGTTTCGATCAACTGGCTTTATTACGTGGGTGTTGAATTTCAATGAGGAAATGATTGAGGAGGCCCTTAGGCTATATGACGAATGGGGGTTTGATTTGATTCATGTTCATGATTGGTTAACGGGACCTGCTGGAATAGTGCTTAAGCATGTATTACGTAAGCCCTTAATAGCTACGATACACGCTACTGAGGTTGGTAGGCGTGGTGGTATTCATAATGAGGAACAATTCATAATTCATTCATGGGAATGGAGAACCACTTACGAGGCTTGGAAGGTCATTGTTTGCAGTAATTACATGCTTAATGAGGTTTCGATGGTGCATGGAATTCCAAAGGATAAATTGATAATGATTCCCAATGGCATTGACATATCCTACATAGACTCCGTCAAAGTAAGGCCTGGCTTCAGGGACCTCTACGCAATGCCTAATGAAAGGATCATAGTTTTTGTCGGTAGGTTGGTACATGAGAAGGGTCCTGACCTGGTACTTGCGGCATTTAAGGAATTGCTTAAGTGGGATTGGAATTTGAAACTTCTTATTGTTGGTGATGGGCCAATGAGGGAGTACCTGATGGGACTTGCACATGATTGGGGTATTTGGAACAAGGTTTACTTCACTGGTAGGGTTGATGATGAGACATTATACTCAATATTAAAGGTCTCAGACTTGGCAATATTACCCAGTAGGTATGAACCCTTTGGAATAACGATACTCGAGGCCATGGCTACCGAATTAGCCGTAATAACCACAAGGATTGGTGGGCCTGATGAGATTGTACGCGATTGGTATAACGGCGTTAAAGTAACGCCCAACAATGTTGATGAGATAATTAATGTAGCCAAGATCTTGCTTAGTAATGATGAATTGAGGAGAAGCATAGCAAGGAACGCAAGGGAATCCGTACTTAAGTGGTACACCTGGGATAGGATTGCCCGCTGGACAAAGAAGGTTTACCAAGACGTGCTTGAGGAGTATGAAAATGCGAAGTGGGTATCAATGTGGTGATGATTTGTCAGGAAGGAAGACTTTGGTCGAAATATCTATTAAGGGCTTGAGTTATCCCAAAGACCCCTATTCCTCAGTATGGTTGTGGCGTCTTTATACGTGGTTGGGTCGGAAACCGTTGGTCCACTGGCCACGGTCCTCAAGACCCAGACCCTTAATAGGTACCTCAACGAGGACAGAACTGCCACCACTCTAATTCTGAAATTAATGAGAACTGTGAATCTTTAAACTTACATGGTGGATCCTGGGCGGGCAGTTTAGGTTCGCCATTGCTTTTGTTATCGCCTTCGCCCTCTTTTACACCCCAACCAGGAAATGAATACACACAACAATAACGCCCAGGCCCACCAAACTTACACTGCATAGGAGCCCTTTAAAACCACTAAAAGTACCCAACACAGAACAAAAGCCATCGAACCCCATCACTAAGAAACAAAGCAATAAGCAATTATGTAAAGATATGAATAAGCGCCTATATTATTCAATAAGAAATCAACAACTCTTCACGTATCATAAAACGATTCTTACATCACGGCTCAGCCCTGGCCACATTAATCATCGCAAGCAGTAAATCAGTAAGTCCCTTATAAGGTTTTATGGCTCACCACGACGAAGGAAAAATCTTTATAAGGGATGCGTTAAGCCCATGACTGTGCCAAAGGAGATTAAGGCAAGGGCGCACACGTGGTATGAGGTTGATTATGAGAAGGGTACCATAAAGTTTCTTAGGAGGATTTGTCCAAGGTGCGGTTCAGTAATGGCTTATCACAAGGTCCCAGTGCCGAGATGGACCTGCGGTAAATGTGGATACACAATATTCGAGCAAGCCAGGGCTCGATAAAAACTAACAAATCATATTTATTAAGTTGTTTATACCTTCATTAAGCGTGAAGATTAGGGAGGTTAGGGTTGGGGTTTTTAGGGTTGGTCTTGAGATCCCAGACTTCGGGTCTGCCAATGACATGGTTGTCGTTAAAGTTATTGGTGAGGATGGTAGTGAAGGGATTGGTTATGTGACCGATTATCATCACATCAAGGAGGGCGTATACTTCTCAGACCTACTTGCAGAGTTCATTAGGAGGATTATTGCAAGGTTTGTTGTTGGTAGGGATACCACGGAGTATGAGGCAATTTGGGATGAGTTGTTCCAGAGGTTGACTAGGTGGGGTAGGAGGGGTTTCGTGATCCATGCAATTAGTGGTGTTGACATAGCCATCTGGGACTTACTGGCTAAGGAGGCTAATAAGCCACTTTGGAGATTGCTCGGTGGTTATAGGAGTGAGGTGACTACATACGCAAACACGGCCCATCAACTACCGCCTAAGGAGCTTGCGGCTAAGGCCCTTGAGTATGTTAAGCAAGGCTTTGATGCTGTTAAGATTAGGGGTTCGTTAACGGCCGTCAGTCCTGAGGAGGCTACTGAGCGTATTAAGGCCGTTAGGGAGGCTGTCGGGCCTGATGTTAAGTTAATGGTTGATCTGAACGGAACCTATGACCTAAACCTGGCAATGAGAATGTGTAGGGGATGGGAGAAGTATGAGCTGTTCTGGATTGAGGAGCCTGTGCACCCTGACAATCTCGAGGGCTATAAAAGATTGAAGAGGGTTTGCGGTATACCAATTGCTGCCGGTGAGCAGCACCACACAATTTACGACTTCAAGTTACTACTCGAGAGTGAGGCCGTGGATATAGTCCAGCCCGACGTAGGCCATGTCGGTGGAATTACTGAGTGGCTCAGGGTTTGGGCCCTCGCCAGGGCTTATGGGATACCTGTCTCACCACACCTAATGCCAATAGTCAGTGCCCACCTCGTTGCCGCTAAGCCAGGTACCATGTGGATTGAGTACACGGCACCCGATAACCCACTTAGGAGCGCCATATTTGATGTGTTTGACGAGCCTAAATCAATAATGTATGCAAAGAATGGTAAGGTCTACGTACCGGAGACACCGGGCATAGGCATAAAACTAAAACCACAACATCAATTCTGAATAGCGCGGTAAAATTATTTTACTAAAAGCCTTAGCGTTAAATTAATGGACTTAAGGAAATACATAGCTGACTTAAGGAGCGCAGGTATGTTAAAACTCATTAACGAGGAATTAAGTATTAACTATGAAATACCTTACGTAATCACGAAGTTCGACAAAGGACCTGCCCTAGAATTTACTAATGTGCGTGAGTTCAGGACTGCCCATGTTGTAGGTAATGTCGTTAATACTAGGGATAAGATATACAGGGCTCTCAATGTGAAAAGTGACGTTGAATTTTATAAGAAACTTCTTTGGGCCGAGGAGGTTGCTTCTTCGTATAAGACCATGGAAACAAACAACGTGGTTTATGAACCATTACCCAATGTTGATTTAACGAGGATACCCATACCTAGGTACTTTGAGTTAGAGCCAGGGCCTTGCTTAACGAGTGCCGTTGTTGTTGGAATGGATGTCAAAGACGGCATTTTAAACGCAAGCATTCATAGACTTACCCCAATAGGGCCTGATAAGTTTGTTATTAGGCTTGTACCTAGGCATTTATACAGAATATACGTGAGGAATAGGGAGCTTGGTAAGGACACGCCCATATCAATTTCATGGGGTTTACACCCAGCCCTACTACTTGCTGCTGCATCATCACCACCCTTTGGAATCTTCGAATTAAATATTGCGAATGCATTGCTAGACGGTTCACTCAGGATCAAGGTCTTAGATAATGGAGTACCTGCGCCTGCGTATGCTGAGGTCGTTATGGAGGGCTACATATCAGCTAGGGAAACAACTAAGGAGGGCCCCTGTATGGACGTACTCGGTACTTATGATGAAGTTAGGGAACAACCTGTTGTTAGAATAACAAGAATCTATATAAGGAGAGACAGCCCATTAATCGCACAGGCATTGGTGGCTGGTTATTCTGAGCATAAACTCTTAATGGGAATTGAGAAGGAGGCAAAGATTTGGCAGTTCGTTAGTAATGTTGTGCCTGAGGTTAAGGCTGTTAGGCTGACCGATGGTGGATGCGGATGGTTACACGCAGTTGTGGCCATTAGGAAGCAGAGCGATGGTGATCCTAAGAACGCAATTATGGCAGCCTTTACTGCGCATCCAAGCCTTAAGCATGTCGTAATTGTTGATGAAGACATAAATGTAGATGACCTAAATGAGATTGAGTGGGCGATTGCAACGAGATTCAGGGCTGATGAGGACTTAGTACTCATTAAGTACGCTAGGGGGTCTACCCTCGATCCTGTGGCTCTTGATCCCGTACAGGGCATAACCACTAAGATGGGTATTGATGCCACAAGACCTCTCAATTCCGATATTAATAGATTTAAGAGAGGCATTATTCCTGCTTCTATTGATTTAAATAAAATAAAATTGGAGTAGGTATACGTTTACTTTACGTATATATCTTATCATTTAATGCATCAATTATTAGTTAGGCTAAATTAATAAAACAGTATTTATTCGCATCACTCCTGTGGACATAGGAATTATTAGGCCTTACGAGGTTGAGTATAACCCTGAAGATGTGGTTGATCTAGAGGATGCCATTAGGTCGTTGGGTCATAGGATTAAGAGGATATACATTGATATGGTTGGGGTTGGTTTTGGTAAAGGTCGTATTAATTATTACCAATTAATTGGTAGGTCTAATTATGAGGAGTTGAACGTATCAGGCGCAATACTTAGGCATATAGGCATAATTAGGGATTTTGAGCAATTCGTGCATAGGCTATGGGTTGTTAGGGCCTTTGAACTTAATGGTGTTTATGTAATGAATCCAGTGATGAATTGGATGATGGCCAGTGATAAGTTCATATCACTAATGCTATTGGCTAAGCATGGCTTACCAGTCCCTGATACCGTGGTTAGTGAGAACATGTTCGTCGCCTATAATACAGTTAAGGAGTTCGGCAGATCCGTTATCAAGCAGATTAGGGGTGCTATGGGTTTCGGTGTTTTTCAGATCGATGATGCTGATGTAGCCATGCACATATTTAGCTATCTAACTAACCTGAATAAGCCAATGTATGTACAGAGGTTTCTTGATAAGGTTGGTAATGGTGATTATAGAGTCGTGGTTGTTGGCAATGAGGTAATAGGTGCTGAATTCAGGAGGGGAATTTCATGGAAGAGCAATATTGCCCAAGGTGCTAATCCCGAGCCAGCTAAGGTTACTGATGAATTAAGTGAGTTGGCGTTGAGGACGATTGAAGTTCTTGGGCTTGATTATGGTGGCGTTGATATTGCGGAAACAAGGAATGGCTACTTCATTTTTGAGGTTAATCCAACCATGTCCTGGCAGGGATTTAAGAAAGCCACAGGTATAAATCCAGCTAAATATATAGTGAATTACTTAATACGTAAGATAAAGGCCTAGGTTGCCCTTGAAGCTATTTTTATCACCTTTAATGCAACATCTATTGAATCTATACCAAACACGTAAGTGACGGGTTCCAGTGCATAGCCTCCAAGGTCTATAATAGCCTCTAATGTGGGATCTTTAACAATTGAGTCAACCACTGCGTTTATTACATCATCCTCATTAGAGCTTTCATGAGGCCCAACTTTAACATAGTGCATACTCAATTCCTTAAGTGCATACTCTACCTTATTATCATACTTAATACTGGCTACGGACCTATACCTCGGATTCACATTCATGCATTTAATGATTAATTTACCCAAGTGCTTACTACCGCCATAAATAGGTTTTGAGCCTATGATAACTCTTCCGTCATGGGCATCAATCCTACCAGGTACACCAACAACATCATCCTCAGTAACGGCACCTGGTTTAGCCTCAACAATGTTCATGAGAACCCTCGGTATTATGGCATGTATTTCAGGATGCATTTCAAGAATTGATAGCGCCCTTTCCATGTTCTTAATTATTGAATCCGTAATGCCGGTCGTTAATATAGAACATACATTGCAGATTGTTGGTAATGAGGGAACAAGTTTTCTGTGTGCATCGCATAGTCTTAAGGAGCCTAATTCCATCACTATCATGTTTGTCAGATATTCAAGTGCTTCATATTCCTTATTGTTCAGTATTAGTTCAACAATATTATTAACAATCCTAGTTACCCAATCCTTATTAATGCCGAGGGACTCTGCCCTGCTTATTAATTCACCGTAATCCTTACTAACGTACCTATTAACAGCTGGTTGCGTTATGCCCAGTATCTTAGCCACCTTAAGTTGGCTATACCCGTTTTCAAGAAGTTTCTTAGCCACTAGGCTTCTTATTATTGGTAATACATTCTCAGATACAAATTCAAGCCCTGTACTTATACTCACGAATTAATGATTAGTAATAGTAATTAATAATTCTTTATTTTTCATTTTATTAAATTAAATGCTCCTCATTTCATTAAGCATTTTCACCACAATATCAGTTGGGTTATCATTCAATGAGTACTTACTAATCACGTTACCACCCTTAGTTAACAAAACTAGGTACTTATTACCCGTAGATGCTTGTCCCTCATTAAGATGCGTCCTAATCAATAAGTACTTATCACCGTTCATCAGAGCTATTTCCAGGGGCATTGAAGGTATTCTGCACATACATGATGCATTTACTCGACCTCTATCCGCATAATTACGTAGAATACCGAGTATAGTCAGCACCACCCTAATACTCCCTGTACTTGTATACCCAGTATTAATGAATAATGTATCACCAACCCTGTATGGGCATATCAATGGGTAGTAATCAGAATAATTGGAATTGGGATCTCCTATTAATATGAAGGCGTTCCTAATTGTAACCCAATCATTGTACTTCCTAAGGTCAATACCACCCCTGCTGGGTATCCTAACCAGTGAATCCTCGCTTAATGTGTATGAGCCATACTTACTACCCATATCCATAGCCTTAATTATGTACTGTCCAAAGGATGCAATGGCAACATGACCCACTATCTGCCTCTCTACCTTAAGCTCATCAACTAACTCAATACCATTAATACTGCCCAGAGTCGTAATAGTACCGTCAATACTCCATACTGCTAATTCCTTACCTACTCGACCGATTACTAATACCGCGGGTGTCCTGGAGATTTTAAAGGTGTACATATGTATTTACCTATTTTAAAGCGATTTTTTGTTTTTAGTCCGGACCCTGTGATAAAGGAATATCAGTGCTAGAAATAGGCTAGCATTTTAATGCTTAAGGAGTGGCCCTTTAGTTTGCTAAGTATGTTAATACCATATGCGTCTGCATCAGAATAAGAATGTATTGGTAGAACTCCATTGATCATACCTTAAAGGTGGTGATCATTGATTGTTCCTTTTTAAATTAATTATTTAAGATTTATATAAGCACGCAATACCTTTCGTATGACATTAGCAGTAAATGACGATATGATAAGAAGATTAATAGGAGTGGTTGATGATAAATGGGTTAGCATTGATGAGATAGAGAATTTACTAAGTATAAAGATTGGTATTGATATGATTAATAAATTGAGTAGATCAGGGCTTTTCGAGGTAATGTACAGTACGTTGGATGGCACATTCTACATAAGGAGGAGGGTCATTAAGGATCTTATAATTAATAATTCTAATAATGATACAAATAATGGCAGGAACAAGCTAAATCTTCAGAGGCTTGTGGATAAGATAAGGAGTGAGATTCAGGGAATTATACCAAAGCCCCAATTTGAGGAGTGGCTTAGTAATAATGTTTCTGAGAATTGGCGGTTAGTCTATAATCAATTACTGAATGATGGCGTCATTGAGGAGGTTATTGTCTCGGGGATGGTTTTTGTTAAGGTTAATAAATGATAAAAATACTACGGTATCGCAATATACACATCACCTCTCTTCTTAAGCATTCCAGCAAATACACCCCATTCGGCCAGCAATATTTCGAGTAGATGCCTAATACCTGGTTCCCTAGCCTCTACGTATCCCTCGTCATTTAGTTCCTCGATGAGGTCATCGATGGTGAATGGTTTACGTAATCCCAAACTATAGGCCGTATGAAATGGTTCAAGGCTAAGTAATTTCTGTCGGAGTATTTTCTTTCTATCGCTAATCTTAGCATTCAGAAACTCCTTACCCTCATCCGTAATCTTAACATCACCACCCTTAACCTCAACAAAACCAAGGTAAACAGCTGCGTTTAGGGCTGGCATTAAATCATCAATGTCAGATTCCATTTCCTTGGCAATCATGAATATGTCGGCCTGTCCCTTAAACTCATTGGCAAGCGTGTCTATAAGTCCCAATACATCGGCAAATCTTGCATCTAATGGCATAAATGGTAAACCAGGCATAAAACCTATTCCATAAGTAGATTCTTTAGTGATTAATAAACATTATTTTCGAGTGAAATCTCGACGTATAATTACTGCCTATGAGAGGATTAATTTATGGGAAACCACTTTACACCTTTCGCAAACCTCGACATACTCATTAACCCATGTTCTCCATCTACGTGAATAATACCTAGAGGAGTACATTATTGTCATGGGTAAGCCGCAGTTAGGGCATGTACTACCCATTAATGCCACATTACTGGCCTCCCTATAGAAGTTTGTTATTACAAGGTTAATACCATCCTCTAAATCTTCCTCTAATCTATCAATATTTATTGCGTATACCTTTATATTCAATTCCTTATTAAACCAATAACGAATCCTGGATAAATTATTAACAACGTAATCACTTATAACGTAGGGTCTCTCAGAAACAACAAATAATGCATTAATATCATTAAGTTCTAATTCATCCACCATATCAAGTAGATTTGACCACCATGGGAAATAATCACTTGGGGTAATCCAAACTCTAACCCTGAGCTTATTAAGGTCTGCCTTAATCGAATCATCATGAATAACCTTGATCCTAAACCCCCTGTTCCTAAATTCCTCAATAATCTTATTAATAATCTTCATGATAAATTCCTCGATTTAGATAACCTATCAATGGGTTAATAAATTATTTATTACTAAAGGAAATAAGATTAATGATGAGGACCGGAGATATGAACAATGAAGAGACCACGCAGGACTGATTATTCTCTCTAATCTAATTGAAATAATGATAATGTGTTCTCAACGATTATATGACTTAATTCCCCTAGGTTAGTATTAAGTATTTTCGATAATTCTGCCAATACGATCTTAATATGAATAGGTCTCGATTCCTCACCAGGCCTAGGCCCTAACTCGGGTGTGTCGCTTTCGAGGAGTAACCGATTAAGCGGAACCATTGTCGCCAGGTCTCTTTTTTGTTGCGATCTAACTATGGTTGGCGGTATAGAAAAGTAACATCCTAAATCCAGTAATTTAGTTACCTGGTTTCTATTACCGCTGAATGCGTGCATTACGCATTTAACGGGTCCGTACTTACTTAGTATTTCTATAATATCATTTTCAGCATCCCTAGAATGAATAATGAGTGGTAGATTAAGGTCCTTAGCAAATAATACCCACTTAGTGAATATGTGTCGTGAAATTTCCCTAAGCACCTTATCCCTAACCTTACTATAGTCTAAACCAACCTCACCAATACCAACGAGTAAATCCCTCTTTTCATTAATAGCTCTCATGATTTCCTGGACCTCCTTAATATCGAAACCACTATAATCATATCCCAATGCAGTATAGACAAAACCTCTATACTTATTTACGAGACTTAATGCATTCCGTACTTCATTAAGTCTCATTGTTACATTGATAATACCAAGTAATCCCTCCTTATGAGCCTCACTTATCAATTCATCTGCATAGCCATACACATCTGACCTACTTAAGTGCGCATGCGTATCTATCAAGGTTCTTTCATGAATTCATAGTGAGCACCCTTAAATTAATTTACTGAGTTGTTAATATCAGAATTTATGTTTAGGTATAGATTTTTAAAGCGCGGTTATTATGCAACTCGATGTCAACACTTAATATAAACCCATTAATATACAGGTTCGTTAGGTATTGCCTAAATAGGGCTTATCTGGAGATAGATGACTCTAAATTATCGGCTGATGAGAGGTATAGCCTAGAAACGATACTATCAATTATTAGGCAGGCTGAGGATAATTGGGAGAACATCAATGATGTTGTGAAATTCATAAGTGAGGAATTACCAAAGATTTATGGGGAAGCCCTTGAGAGACTTCCCGATAAGATGGTTGATGACTTATTCGAGAGGGTATTAAATAATTGTAAGGAGCTTGATGAAGTTAAGTCAGATTCTAAGGTACTCAATGCAATTAATAATGCCCTTGAGAGTATGAAGGGTATAAAGAAGAAGTTCCTTGAAGGTTCTAAGACGAGGATTTACGAACCATCAGCATGATCAAAACCTCCTTATAGTACCTAATTAATTGAATTGAGCATTCTCTATTGAATGGATATTACTGATTACGTATATTCACTATTGAGGGAGAGGGACATAGTATTGCTAAATGCATATCCAGGTTTTGGTAAATCAAGAATTGCAGTGACCATAGCCAGTAAATGGATTAATGAGGACGGCCAGGTGCTCATAATAACAAGGTCTAGGGCCGAGGCATTACAGCTTTGCGAATTCACGAAGCAGGTTGGTATTAGGGATAAAACATCAATCTTCCTCGGTAGAGAATCACTATGTCCATTTAACGCGCATAATTCTAAGCAATGCTTCCTATACAGATTAAGTGGTAGGTGTAGGGTCAGTAAGACTGAGGTACCATTGCCAATTCTAACGTGCAATCCCCCTGAGTTACTCAGTGATGGCTTGTGCCCATATGAAGTGAATGAAGCCCTGGCATACCAGTTACCTATAGTTATATCAACACATGCATATTTATCTAGTCCTGAACTTTACAGTAGATTAATTAATATAATTGATAATTGGAATAAACCCCTTGCAATAATTGATGAATTTCATAATGTCGCCGCAGGTCTTGAGGAGTCAATTAGTATTAGTATTGATGAGTTACGACAATGGGCATTAAACGGTAATGACCTGGCCAATAAATTATTTAATAAGATAAAGAATTACGTACCGCAAAGAGAAACTGTGGTGTTAAGGAGGTTTGATGTTGATGATTTATTAAAGGGGTCCGAGACATTTGACGATAGGGTTATTGAGATGCTTACTCACTTTGGTAATGATCTTTGTGCATTCACGTATGATGGTAAATCAATTAGATTAAGGTGTCTTTCAATTAAGCCTATTTATGATTTAATAACAAAGTCACAAAAGGTCCTTCTTTTAACGGCATCCATTAGTAGGAGGTTCTCGTACATTATAGACGTTTTTTCCAAGTCGTCGTATTACATAGCGATAGACTCCTTACCTAAGGAATATCAAGAGAATCTCGTGGTTTTTTCGGTAATTGATGTCGAGTTTACGCATCGTAATAGGTTACTGAAGGAGTACCTAGATATTGTTAATAAAAGTATTAAAGTGTTTATTCGGTCATCACCACCGGCAGGTGGCTTAGCAGTTTTCTTCCCGAGCATTGAGTACATGAATTCATACATTAATTATTATACACCGCCGGTTTGGGGAATACCAACATTCATACTTAGGGATGGTTCTGAGGCCGTAAGGGTCATTGAGCCATTTAAGGAGAGTGCCAGGGTTACTAAGTCATTAATAATAACGTATGCCCAGAACCCAATTGGTGAAGGCATAAACTTTCTCGAGCAGGAGTTAATCGGCGTTATGATTATTGGATTTCCACTTCCTCAATATAGTCAATGGAGTTTCTTAAAATCCCATTATTATAAGAGATTGGGAATTAGTGGGTTTGCAACCACCTATCTATTTCCAGCGGTATCAACCACCACCCAAATAATCGGTAGGTTATTAAGGGATTTAGATAGGCATAGGAAGGTTGCCGTGTTATTGGACAGCAGGTTTTATCGTTATAGAAAGTATATGCCTAAATGGCTCTCATTGAGGATGAGGCCCATGGGCATTTCTCAATTCTTGAATGCATCATTATGGTAATGCACGTTTAAACGAAGTAGAAATTAAGTGCCTTATAAATTCCAATGGGAATTTCTTTATGATGCATATGGACGTACTAAGCATTGGTGCCATTGCCATACCTGCATCAATAGCCGTGGCATCACTAATGAGAGATTTCTCAACTGATAGTGTTACAGTAGGCACGCGCTTTATATTACCTTACAAAGTACCACTCGATAGGCATTTATGTGTACTCGGTCCCACTAGAGGTGGTAAATCATCTCTTGTTAAGGCTATGATTAAGGGTCTTCGTCGAAAATATGTTGTTACAGTACTTGATTGGCACGGTGAATACACAGGTGTATTACCAACACTACCGACGTCTGCAATAACCATAGATCTTGAGAAAATACCACCAAAGTTATTGACTGAAATATTGGGGTTTGGCTTAGGACTTAATGAACCAAGCATGTACATGCTATATAGAATGATTCGTGACGGGAATTATACCAATTTTAATGACTTAATAAATAAGATAGATAATTACCTGGTCAATACTAGGACGGAGGCTGAGATGAAGGCGGCTATTCTAAGGAGGCTTGAGTATTCGGCTATGAATATTGGTAAGGGTATTGTAGGCATTGATGCACTTATGGAGGGTGATGCTGTTATAGATCTTAGTGACTTAACGATTATTGAAGAAAAGAGACTTGTTTCATCATTAATATTAGCAGCCCTTTACATGCATTATATGAAGATGGGTTTGATAGAAAAGGGTGTTAAGCACGTATTAATAGTTGAGGAGGCTCAGAATCTACTGGATATAAATGGCCCTAGTTATTCCATAGTCGACCATATAATAATGGAATTAGCGAAGTATGGATTAAGGGCAGTCCTAGTTAGTAATGCTGTCCCAAAGTCATCAATACTTAAGCATTGTAATATAGTACTGTTTAAGATAAGTCCTGAAATCCTAGATGGCGAAGTCACGCTTTCCAGGGATTTAATTAATAAAATGAATGAGATATCAATGGAGGAAGCCATAGTGATAACTAATAGGGGTGTTACTAAAATAAGACCATTAAGGGCAATTATTGAGCCATCGCATGTGGTTATTAGGAGGTTTAATGATGTAAAGAACGAATCTCAGCAGGATATTAATGTACCAGTAAATAATGGGTTCACTGAGAGGATTAGCAATGAAAATAAGTTAAGCATTAATGATAAATTAATCGCAAATGCTAAAACAAGTGAGGACCTAGGTAATAATAGCGATAGAGCGTCGATGAGATTGGTAAATTCCATTAATGATAGTAAGGCCGTATCATCAAGTGACACGAGATCCAGTGATGATTCCATATTTAGAAAGCAAATAATGGAATTGGAGAGGGAGGTCGTTAATTTACGTGATAAGGTTAGTGAGATAGAACGAATACTAGACGCTGATGAAAAAATCATTGAAAGAATACTAGAGCTTGATGGTAAATTGAAAAATAATATACACAGTTGATTATAAAGAGATTTCATGAAACTCTGACGTTTATTTACTTCGAGAGTGTCTCTAATTCTTAATTTATTTATTTAAGCGGATATATACGAGAACCCTGGTGCCCTAATGACAACCTCGGAAAATTTAATGATAGATACGAAGAAGGTGAAAATTCTAATACTCCAGATGCTGAAGGACCTTGTTATTAATGCCAAGGGTCAATTAATAACCTTTAGACCTGCAAAGGTTGCCCAGGACATATCCATATGGACTAGGAAAAGCCCACGCTCAGAGTCAGTCATAGTTAGGAATTTCCTTGAGGAGCTTGTGGAGCTTGGGCTCATTAAGGTCATTAAGAGGAGTGCGAGGGGTAAGGTTTACGGTATAATAAGGAATACGGAGTTCTGGTTAATACTTGAGCATAATAATGTTCACGAAATATTGTCTTTCATTGATGGTTATAAATCTACGAAGAGAGGTAATACAAGTATAAATATGTTAAGGGAATTAGCTAATGCCCAAAAAATAAACCTGGCACAGACAGCCACGAATGGTGGGAATAAAAATATATCAAGTAATCCGTGATCTAATAAAAGATCCTCAGTCCCTAATTAATTACGTAGAGAACTATCTGTTAAAAGTTGCTGATTCGTCATATGTGGCTAAGGAGATTGATGATAATACTACGAAATTAATAGTATATGATGACTATGGAAACGCTGAATTAAGTGTTAATCATGAAGTAAGGATAAAAGGTAACGGTAAGATGAGGAACCTACTAAATGCCTTAGTTCTGAGGTACTTAGGTACGGATGGCACGCGCAAAATAACAATACTACTCCTGCAAAGGAATAATAGGATTTATAGGGTTAATGATTTACCGAGGGTTCAATCATTACCCATCGGTTTAATAGGACTTATGTTAATATCAATAATAGCACTATCAATAATCATTGCGGTCTTAAGGATTATAAATATAATACCATCAATACACCTAATAATAATATTACTATTATCACCACTTATCATACCAATAATATACTCATACATCCTTCAGTTAAGGATAAGGCATGGGGATTTGAGGAATTCGCGCATCATAAAGTTCGTACTAGAATATGGGGATCTTGAGGAACAGAAATTTAATGATGCTCTACGGCTTTTATCCAGAATTGAGAATAGTAAATCATTAAATGAAATAAGGAGATTCGTATTATCATTAGTTAATGATATAAGGACAAAGCCCCAGAACTTTTATGAGGAGTATATAGATATTGAGTCAGTAATTAGTAACTCGGGAATTAAGAATTACGGTATTTACCTGGTAAATGTGAATCAATGCAATGCAGCATCCATTGGCTTACCCGGTATTAATTATGTAATTTTAACATCGAGACTTGTTTCCTGCTTAAATAGTAATGAATTAACTGCAGTGGTTATGCATGAAATTGGTCATATAGTTCATGGCGATTCAGCGAAAACATTATTCTTAATATCGCTGGCTCAATTAGATAATATTGCGTTGATAACGTACATAATTCCATTAATGAGCTTACCTGCAATACCTATACTTATTACGGCATTATTTCTTGAATTGTTTGGTATTATCTCGGTTATGAAACTGAGTGAGTACTCAGCGGATAAGTATGCAATGAGGTTCATATCTAGGAAGGACTTGGCAATGGCGTTGATTAAGGTTACCTGGAAGGAGCTACATAGTGAATTAATGAGTAGGAGGTTAAGGATTTTTACATCGCATCCATCAGTATCGAGTAGGTTGGTTAAGATAATACGGTAATTTTGTATTTCGTTAATTATTTAGTGGTTAGTTTAATTTTTGCTTTAAGCCCTGGTGTATACATGGACTTGATTGAAAAAATGAGCGAATTAAGGATATTGATAAGTAGATTGGAGACTAAGTATCCCGAGTTATCGGAATTATCATCGTTAATAAATGACATAATAACTAAATGCGTATCCCTTTCTGATGTGTTACTAAATATATACTCAATCGCAGATTCTGCAATTCATGAATTAATATTTGAAAAAGATCCAATATCAATAAATTTAAATTCAATATTAATAAGGAAATACTTAGATATAATTAACAGTTCTGATGATTTAAATGACGCATTAGCTAGAGTAACGCCTCAGGAGAGACAATTATTAATTGATGCAATTAAGGTTCTTAAGAAGAGGGGTGCAATTGATCTTGATATTAATTATGATAATGAGGGACTCAAGGTAAAAATAATAAATAAGATCAGTAATGAGAATTCGTGAGTGATTTTGATGATTATTATGAAAATGCGCTAGAGAAGGATATTTATAGCCCCAATTTCTTTCCGTATTTCAATATGCCTTACGACGTCCCGTTTGTACCCACACCAGAGATTGTGGTTAGGAGGATGCTTCAATTGGCTAATGTTAAAAGGGATGAGGTTCTTTATGATTTAGGTTGTGGTGATGGAAGGATAGTGATAATGGCCGCTAGGGAATTTGGCGCCCAAGCCGCTTGCATTGAAATTAGGAAGGACCTATACGAACAAACGCTTAGAAGGGTTAAGGATTTAGGGCTTGAGGATAAGATCCGTGTGATTTACGGTAACTTCTTTGAGGAGAACATATCAGAGGCTGATGTGGTTACAATGTACCTACTCACCAGCGTTAACGAAAGAATAAAGCCTAAACTTGAGCGTGAATTAAGACCTAGCACTAGGGTTGTGTCTCATGATTTTGAAGTTCCTGGTTGGAAACCCTTAATTGTGGAAGATCTCTATGAGGAGTGGAGAAGTCATAAGATTTACTTGTATAAAATACCTGGTCTTGAAATACCGATACCCGTTGATGGAATAGAGGAAAAATTAAGGAATATACAACTTAACGAGAAGTACCTAGAAGTTCTGGAATTAATAGATGGTAATAGATCCGTTGAGGATATATCGAATAAGACACAATTAACAATAAGGAGTGTTAGAGGAGTAATAAATGAACTAATGAAGCAAGGCCTAATTAAGGAGGTCAGGATTGTTAAGTGAAGTTAAATAAACATTAAAAATAATAACTTAATATCAGTTTTGATGAATGATTCACCATTCCTGTCGGGTGAGGTTTCTGATCTAGACGTTGGTATAAATACCATTGACGACTTAATAGAGGCTTATAAACGAATTGGTGGTTTTCAAGGTAGGTACATGGCAGATGCAGCGGAGGTTCTCTTAAGCATGTATAACGATTTAAACACGACTGTTTTTCTATCGTTTACTGGTAATTTAATTTCAACAGGTCTTCGGGGCTTAATAGCTAGGTTCATTGAGAGTGGTTTTGTCGATGTTATAATAACTACAGCAGGTACTTTAGACCATGACATTGCCAAATCAATGGGTGGTAAGTATTACCAGAGCTATTTTGATGTTGATGATATTGAGATGAGCAAGGCGGGTATTCATAGGATTGGTAATGTTGCGGTTAGGAAGGAGCATTATGGGCCGTTAATCGAGAAGTTTGTACATTCGTCGCTGGAGGATCTATCAAAAACAAGGGAGGAGTGGGGCGTTAGGGAGTTGCTTTGGGAGTTAGGTAAGAGGATTGATGATGATTATTCAATACTAAGGGCAGTGTCTAAGGCTAAGGTGCCAATTTATGTTCCTGGGTTTGTGGATGGCGCCTTTGGTACGGCAATACTCACGTATAATGAAATGCAGAGAACGAGGACTGGAGGTAAGCAGGTGAGAATTGATTTACTTAGGGATGAGCATGAGTTGATGGATATCGTCTATTCGAGTAAGTCCCTAGGTGCATTAATAATTGGTGGTGGTATTTCTAAGCACCATGTGATATGGTGGAGTCAATTTGCTGGTGGACTTGATTACGTGGTTTATATTACAATGGCGATTGAGTGGGATGGTTCGCTTAGTGGTGCTCGACCAAAGGAGGCTATCACTTGGGGTAAGGTGAAACCAACGGCAAGGCAGGCCTTTGTTCTTGAAGATGCAACGGTAGTACTACCGATATTAATACCCTATATAATTAAGAAGATTGGTTTTAGGAAAGGTGTTAGGGTCATTAACTAGGTGTAGTGCCTTATATATAAAATTGAGTTATTAATAGTGATGAGCATAAAAATAAGGAGAAGGAGGGGGGATATATTCATTGAGGAAGTTTTACTTATAGCAATATCAATGGCAGTGCTTGTAGCCCTGGTATCATTAATTAGTGGATTGTTCGGCAATGCCGTGACAGGTATAACTCATTTACAGGGCTCCGTTAATAATGCACTAAGTGGGTTTGTAAATGATCTTCAGAGGGTGGTTTCGAATGCTTTCAATTTCACAAGCTAAGGACATAAAGAGCATTGTGAATGAATTACGGAGCAAGGGCTTCAGTAAACTAGACATATATTTAATATTAAGGACCCTAAAGCCGGATACAAAGCTTGAGTATTTATTATCACCCACCGAATTAGACTTAATTAATAGAATGAATAAGCTAAGGACTGATCTCTATAAAATGAGAACTGAGTTATATGATTTAGAGAGGAAAGTAAGGAGGAGGCATGAAATAATAACGGGGGTTTATGAGGAATTAACGAAAAATAAGAAGTAGTAATCTATTCAGTATAAAAGAAAGTATTAAATATTAAGCTGTACCGTGCTTATTATGACGACAAAGTACATCTTTGTAACTGGTGGCGTATTATCAGGTTTAGGTAAGGGTATCACAACGGCATCAATTGGAAAAATCCTACAAGCAAGGGGCTATCATGTAACTGCAATCAAAATAGATCCATACTTAAATGTTGATGCTGGAACAATGAATCCATTTCAACACGGCGAGGTCTTTGTGACGTTCGATGGCGGTGAGACAGACCTTGACCTAGGTCATTATGAACGATTCCTAGACATAGAGGTTCCGAAATATCACAACATAACCAGCGGCCAGGTGTATTATACTGTTATAAGGAGGGAGCGTAAGGGTAAGTATCTTGGTCAAACTGTTCAATTAATACCACACGTTATCGAGGAGATTAAGAGAAGAATACTTCTTGTAACAAAAAGGGAAAAGCCAGATATTGTTTTAATAGAGATTGGAGGTACGGTGGGCGATTACGAGGGATTACCATTCCTTGAAGCCGCCAGGCAAATGAGACTTGAAATGCCTAGTGATGTGCTATTCGTTCATGTTGCCTTAGTTCCCATATTATCAACTACCGGTGAACTTAAGACAAAGCCGTTACAGCATAGTGTTGCTGAACTCAGGAGGGTTGGTATTCAACCTGATATAATAATTGCTAGGTCACCTAGGTCATTGGATGAGCAGACAAGAAGGAAGATTTCGTTGTTTACGAACGTACCTATTAACGCGGTTTTCACGTCATATGATGTAGATACTATATATAAAGTACCATTAATTCTTGAAGAACAAGGTTTAGGAAAATACTTATTGAGTAAACTTGGATTAACGCAGGTAGAACCTAAGCTTGGTGATTGGATAACCTTTGTTAATGCCCTTGAAAATAGTGAGGAGGTTATTAATATCTATATGTGCGGTAAATACGTTAAGCTTCATGATTCTTATATAAGCATTGTTGAGGCTATTAAACATGCGGCCGCTAAGTTAAGGCTTAAGCCAAACATTATTTGGTGCGATACTGAGGATATAGAGAAGGATCATGTTAAGATTGCCGAGCTTAACAATGCGGATGCAGTAATTGTATTGCCAGGATTTGGTGCCAGGGGTGTTGAGGGTAAGATTGAGGCTATAAGGTATGTACGTGAGAATAACATTCCATTTCTAGGCATATGCTATGGTATGCAGCTTGCCGTTGTAGAATTTGCAAGGAATGTTGCTGGTCTTAAGGGTGCTCACACGACAGAGGTTGATCCAAATACTCCATACCCAGTCATTGACATAACGCCAGAGGAGAAAAATGTTGAGGAGTTGGGTGGTACCATGATACTTGGTAATAGGAGGATAAACATTATTAAGGATACAATAGCCTACGCTATTTATGGTACTACGGAAATTACGGAAAGACATAGGCATAGGTATGAGGTTAATCCCAAATTCTTTGATTTACTTAAGGAGAAGGGTCTAGTATTTTCTGCATGGAGAGCTGATGTGCCCAGGGTGGAAATTATAGAAATACCTAGTCATTACTTCTTCGTGGCTACACAATTCCACCCAGAATTCAGAAGTAGACCTCTTAGACCTCATCCATTATTCGCCGCACTACTAAATGCTGCCTATAGTAGGAAACGTGGAATGCCATCTCCATATAGTATAAATACTACGGTATACGCATAATCAGTTTTCGAAGGCTCTGTCATTCAATCCACTGCGAACTGCATCATCATTAACTTGGTTATTTTACGAGATTGTATTATTTATAATCCCTTCTTATCTGTCACCGTGATAGGGCGCATATTTTGGATAATGATTATTGGAGTATTCATGGTACTTCCTATGTTGACTTACGCGCAGGTAACTATTAATTATATAAATATGAGTATTTATTACGGTAATCAATCAATTACCAATGTAATTAACATAACAAGTGACCAATTAGTAATACCGATCTATCAGTATTGTTCACAGGAAAGTAATGTACTATTTAATGCATACCTAGATCCACTTTCGAATTTAGGCATAGTGTCTGTATCTTTAGTACTATATAATGGGTCTTTCATAAGTATTCCGGTCATTGACTATAGCCCTAAGTACATTAGCATGGAAGTTAACTGTTCATTACCAATATATGGTGTTTACCTCAGTATAGGTTCATATGATCCATACCCACTTGAGGCCTTGGTAATACCTAGTTCTAACATTACATACACATTAACTCAAGGTTCTATTAATGCATCAATACCATTAATTCCAGGTCTTAATTACATATTCGCAATAGTTAAGATAATATCAATATCACCTGCCGAAGCCAGTATTAGTAATTATTTAACAGCGGAATTAAGTACGGAATACTCAAGCATTAACATTGGTTACTTAAATACGTATGCTGAAATAACGACATACATTACGTATTCAAGTAATATTGAAATTACGGCTAATGGAACCACGTATATTATAATAACGCCGTATTACTACGTACCAATAGGTAATAATATAGAGAACCTAGTATTATCTGGTTCTTCAAAGCCCATGGTAATGCTAACGGGTGCGCCATGGGTTAAATACTCCTATGATAACTGCACGGTAATTAATCCAGGTATTCCAGGGATTACTCCATGGACCACATACCTATCATACACACCTTACTGTATCATTAACTCCTCCATTAATCCCATTACGATTAACTTCATTGGTGAATCGCTACAGGAATTAAAATGTAATAATGTCTTCGTTACCACACAAAGTGGTTCGATATTGAGCTTAACCGGTAATTTAACAATCAACCCAACGCTAAGTAGAGTATTATACGTTACCATTAGTGGCATAAGGACTATAGGCATTTACCTTAACTCAATACCTACATCAACAGTTACGGTGCACATCCCCTTGATTTCGCGATCAAGCCTATCAGTAACAGACGAACTTGGTAATCCCATAAATGCATTAATTTATTTAAATGTTAATGGTACCTTATTACCATTTATGAACGGCACTTGTGTATATCCAGGTATATATGATATATATGCCTTAGTGAATGGTGAGTTAATGGATTTAGGTACAAGCAGTATTATCCAGGACAACACATTGAAAATCCCAATCTTTTCAAACTACACTCTAAATATTGCGATTCCTCAGAAATGCCCTGACCTAAACCTTGAATTATTGATTAAGTATGGCAATAATCAATATGTCTTTCCACTAAGCAATATCCAACAGCAAATAGATATACCAAACGTCGTAATTGGTGATCATATTCAAATGGCATTACTGGGTAATGGATCAGTACTTTATCAACGTGAATTAATAGTAAATGAAAGCAATCCGGAGAGCTTAGTACTTAGTCCTCGTGTAATAAATTTTATACCCATGGACCTTCTTAATAATGAACTGTCAACTGCAGTACTAAATATTGGTAATCTATATTACATAGGTCCTGGTAGGTATTGTGTACCTATTAATTCGTCAGTAGGTATGGTTATTTATGGAAATGACGTTTATGTAGTAAATATCACTAACAGTAATATCTATGTTAGGGTTTGGACACTTGGTGCATTGGGCATTAAATCATTACTGATAATACTAGGTTTGTTGACACTTCTCATAGTCATATCATCAATAGTTAAGGGATTAGGTGGTAGGTCAGGTGGTGGTAATAATGATTATGTGGTCATTAATTAATTGTTCATGATAACGCTTAATACCTTTATTCCATCCCTTATCAAGTTAATACCTATTGATCCAATACTAAGTCTAGCGGTGTTTGGTCTATTCTCATTTATGAAGAATTTATTTCCTGGAACAAACAATATACCTTGCTTAATACCTCTTCTCAGGAGATTCCAAGCATTCGCCTTAGTATTTATGAAGGCGTAGAACCCACAGGATGGTCTATACATTAACGCACTCGGTAAATACTCATCCAACGATTCAATAAGTTCCCTAAGCTTTCTAGGATATAATTCATGAGCCTTCTGAATAACATCATAGGCAACACCTCTTCTTAACAAGTCATAAACTAAGTACTGTGTTAATGTTGATGCGGCAAAGTCATGTTGTTCAATCTTCTCTAGATCATTCCTCAATTTACCGCTAGTTATCACAAACCCAATCCTTAAACCGGGGCCTAAAATCTTCGATAGAGTTCCAACATAAATGACATCATTGTTCATGGATTTAAGGGTTTGTCCAGTATTGGGGTATAGTGATGTATAGGGGTCATCCTCAATAATCTTTAATCCATGTTTCTCCGCAATCTCGAGTAGGTGCCTCTTTCTATCACTACTGAGTGAAACTCCAGTTGGGTTATGACAATTAGGCACTGTATAGACAATACCAGGTCCGTAGTTCCTAACTAGGTTCTCTAGTTTATGCGTATTCATGCCCTCATCATCCATTGGAATACCTATTAATCGGGCTCCCTGAAACTTCATTGGTGCAATGGTTTCAACAAATGTTGGATTTTCAACATACACTATTGTCCTCCTTCTCATTAATAATTGTGATAGTATTTTAATGGCATGTTGAGCTCCTGCAGTTATTATTATATTTCTCCAATCAACCCTTATATTAAGTGCTTTGTTAATGTACCTGGATAATTCAATTCTTAGTTCCCTCAAACCACCAGCACCTGGATAAGCTATTACTGCTGCTCCATACTTCTCATAAATTCTTTCGAAGGATCTCCTTATCTCATTTATCGGTAGTAAACCAGGATCTGGTGCACCACTAGCGAAATTATACCTAACGCCTCTTCTAGCCAACCTGCTGGCTAATTCAACTGGTGACCAATATAATCTCATCGAAATAATTAATTCCTCAAGCCTTATTTATGTTCTTCCTGCCAATGCCTTGTGAGTTCTCTCCGTGTTCTGTAATACTGTATCACTGAGAATATTATTAGGGCTAGAAATACTATGAATATTACGTAAGTAAACCAAATTAACGGTTGTGTTATTTGTGGTTTACCAAAGGTTATGAGTATTGGTATTGGAACTATTGGGAATATTATGACAGCACCACCAACACTGGTGGGCACTGTATACGTACTGGTTACCCCCATTGTAATGGCTATTATAACCGCTATAATTGGTATGAGTATGGCAAGGATTATCAATAGAATGCCAAGCTGATAAAGCCTCATCCTAATCACCTCATAGGATCCCAGGTAATAATGCGAGTACTATGAATAGTATGACAACTATTATGGTTAACACTATTGCCCATTTAATGATTGATGGATCATTACCAAACACTATTGGTATAGGCCCTATCAATACGACGCCACCAACACTCGACTTCCCCTTCTTCTCATCATCCTTATCCTCATCTTCCTTATGACTTCTCATCACATCAATTACTATAAGCACAATTCCCAATAGTGCCAATATTATTGATAGCATAATTGCCAAGCCTATTATATAGGTTATATTCATCACTCTATATTACTTTTTAAGGGGAATTAAAACCTAATTCCCTTCCAGCTTAAAATTTAAAAGGGTGATCGCTTGGTTCATAGTCGATGCCGTTTCAGAAGGGTGACTATGTACTGCTTGAGTATACGGTTATTGATAAGGATGATAATAAAGTCGTGGAAACCACGGTAGAGGATAAGGCTAAGGAGGCGGGTATTTATAGACCTGATGAAATTTATGAACCACGATTAATAATAATAGGTGAAACAAAGCTCTTTGAGCCTTTGGAGCAAGCGATAACAAATGTAAGTGAGGGGCAGGAAATAACGGTTGAGGTTCCTCCAGACAAGGCATTCGGCCAGAGAGACCCAAGTAAGGTTAGGGTAATATCTATTAGGGAGTTTTATAGGTATGGTAAGTTGCCTAAGGTTGGTGATATTGTTGAGGTTAATAATCAGCAGGGTAGAGTCGTCAGTATAACGGGTGGTAGGGTTACCCTAGACTTTAATCATCCATTGGCAGGTAGGACGTTAATCATCACGGCGAAGGTAGTTAAAAAGCTCGAAACAACTGAGGATAAGGTAAAGTACATAGTTAAGCAGTATATACCGAGGATTGAGATAGATAAGGTAAATGTCGAGCTTGGTGAAGGTGGTTCTATAATAACCATAAAGTTACCTATTGAGACGTTGTTCATGGAAAATATAGGCACGATAAAGGCTAGAATTGCGGATGATATAGGTAATAAATTCACGAATATAAATAAGGTTGTTTTCATTGATGAAATAGAGATTAAGAGGGAGGCGGAGGCTAAGGCTGAGATGAAGGCAGAGGAGAAGCAGGCGGAATCAAAACCTGAGTCCCAACAATCGTCTCAATAAATAGGGTATTAGGTTAAGATTTATTAATAAAGTAATTCTTAGTGAGGTTGATGATTAGCAATAATAATGAAAACCTTACCAGATTAATGACTGGAACAACCACGGTAGGTATAGTGATTAATGACGGTGTTGTGCTAGCCACGGATAGAAGAGTCACGGCAGGTTATTATATAGCCCATAGAAAGAAGGGCGTTAAGATTTGGAAAATAGATAATCATATAGCAGCAACGATGAGTGGTGGTGTTGCAGATCTGCAAAAGGTTCTTGATTCTCTAACAGCAACAGCCATACAGTATAAAGTGGATACTGGGAAACCCATATCAATAAGAGCTCTAGCCAATTATGCATCTCTCGTGGTATTCTCAAGTAGGCCATTTGTCTACTTAGTGCATATGATACTTGGTGGTTGGGATCCTGACGAAGGACCCGTGATATACATGCTGGACTTCTTCGGGACTCTAACCAAGGAGACTGAGTTCATGGCGACGGGCAGTGGTTCACCAACGGCATTTGGCGTTCTTGAGGATGGTTATAAGAGAGACATGAGCATTGAGGAAGCTGTTAGATTAGCCGTTAGAGCGGTCAGGTCAGCCATATATCATGATCCAGGAAGTGGTGAGGGTATTGATGTCGTGACAATAACCAAGGAAGGTTATAAGGAGGTTGACTCAACACCATACCTTAAGGAATTAATTCATTAAAACCATTAATTATCTTTCCCCCTGACATTACTAATATAATAAGTACAGACCTCTCTAAATCCACACATATCACACCTCGGGTTTCTAGCAATGCATATGTCTCTACCAAACTGAATAAGCTTAAGATGGATCTCTAAGTACCTGCTTGGGTCTGGCGTTAATATTCTCATCCAAGCCCTCTGTATCTCATGATAATTCCTCGATTTGGCAATGCCAAGCCTAATGGATATCCTAGTTATGTGAGTATCAACAGGGAATGCTAGCTTACCTAAATTAACGAGTATTACATCGGCAGTCTTCTCACCAACACCAGGAAGTTCAAGTAATGCCTTCCTAGCTTCATCGAGAGGTAGGTCCTTAATCCACGTTAAATCACCTCTATAGTTCTCAAGGATTACCCTAGATAACTCAATAATTTTCCTAGCCCTAATCCTATGCATACCAGCGGGTTTGATGGCATTAGCCAAGGCATCCTCGCCAATATTCACCAATTTCTCAGGTGTTATATCGCCAATAATCCTAACGAGGTTTTCGTAAGCCCTAAGCGCATTCTTATCATTCGTGTTTTGCGTCAGTATTGTCACAACGAGTGCCTTAAAGATATCATTACTATTTCTAAATACGTAGAGGGCTGCGAACTTCCTAGGCTCGATCTTAATATCAGCGAGAACCCTAAGTACCAACTCCTCAGTCAAAACCATATGAAATCACGCCTTAGCACCCTTCTTAAGCATGTATAGCGTTATAGCCAACGCCGACTTAGCATCCCTTATACTGCCATTAATAACCATGTTTACAGCATCTCTAAGATCAATAACAATCCTATCAATAACCTCATGGGGTTCAGGCCTCGGTTCGCCAAGTCTTCTAATACTGACGTAATAAATTACCATATATTCAGTGGAGTAGCCAGGTGTGGTGAAGCCCTCGAATAGCTTCCCAAAGTAATCGATTTCAGCGCCAATCTCCTCACTAAGTTCCCTGGTTAAGGCCTCTTCAGGGTTTTCACCCTCCTCAATAACGCCTGCTGGTATTTCAATTACGTAGTCATTAACAACGGGTCTGAATTGACGTAGCAATACGACCTTATTACCCTCATAAATCGGTAGTGCAGCTACGGCATGAGGAAAGACAATTTTCTCCAGGTTCATCTCACGACCATTTGGTAGTACGACCTTAGATACGTCCAGCATAACGCGCCTGCCCTTATAGACTATGACCATTAACCTAAGGCAAGCAAGAATTCACTTAAAAACTTCTCATTTTTGGGCCTTGGCGCTCTTCGTCTCCTTCCTTACCCAAGCCAGTTTCCTTGGGTCGCGGTTATACTTGATGGCGCTTACAAAGCACTTCCTACTGCAGAATCTAAGTACTGTGCCATCAGCCCTGACATACATTATCCCGGTGCCTGGTGGTATTGGTCTTCCACAGAAGGCGCATGTGTAAATTCTCATACAGCGTTCGTTCTCAGTAATGATTTTTAAAGTTTATGCAAATTAAATTCTCTTGAGGATTCTCCTAACCAGTGTCATAAACCTTCTACAATTAACTTCCCTATTGCCGTACATACCCTCCTCAAACAGTCTCACCATTTCCTCGACCGTTTGCCTTTCATTAACTCGGTCAATTATGTAATTACCTAATTCCCTATGCGTTATCCCTGGTTCCCTAATCCTCATCTTCTGCATGATCTTCATAATGCCGTATTCAAGGCAATCAGGGTATTTCATGCTCCTTCTCATGTACATGGTTGCTAATGAGACTGAAATCATGATAATTGTTACTATTATTACTATTAATGGATAATTAAGGTTCCAGGGCGCCTCATATTTCCTGCTTTCTCCCTTACCTCCTGCCTTAGTTAGGTTACCCATTGATGAGCTGGTGGTTAAATTATCCGCAGCATTTCCTAGGTTCTTCTTAATATTACCCCTTCCGTTTGTTTCATAGTATTGACTATATTGATTATTAATTACGCTTTGATTGGGCATCCTCTCAATACTAATTATGTAGATTAATGAGCTTCCTAAAAAGCCCGTAATTACGTAGGAGGTATTGTTAGGTAAGATAAGTAGTCCTGTGAAGGCTTTGTTTATTGATTCTGTACTAGGAGATACTATTATTACTATACCATTAGTTAATGACTTATTTACTGTAAGGGTTACATTGAGTATGGGCCATGCTATAGGCTCATAATTACCACTGTACAGGTAATTCAACTGAGTCGATGCTTCAATGCTTTGTGTATTTATTAATACCAGTAATTCAATGATTAGTGCAATGAGAATTAGGGAGTGCAAAAGAAATTTTTTAAGGTCCATTAAATCAAACAATTAATGAGCGCATTAATAATGCTTTTGCTGGGGGTAATGCTTGCGATTAGGCCTGCAGCATCAGGTTCATCAGTGACGTACTCAATATCAATAAGTGCTCCCTACTTCATAGTGGCCAGCACTAATAATGACTTCATAATTGAATTAATAGCTCAACAAAGCAATGTTAAGTATGCGGTAATGGTAATACCAAGGGCATCTGTTAAATTAATGAGTTCTAATGCCATTGAGGGGCAGGGAATATTTCCTGGAATTCTTGATTTTGCCAATGACTCGGATTATGCTGGTTTTTACGAGGGTTCAATAAACAGTACATCATTCATAGGTACCTTTACACCGATAATTGAGGTTGGTAAGCCAAGCACCTTGTCATACTCTGCCTTATCTAGCTTGGTAAATGTAAACCTCACGGTATACGTTAAGTCAGGAATACCCGTATTATTGAGGTATTTCACGTTCGATAATTATAACTCAACAGGTAATGAATTGATTAGTACGCAGAGTTCCGTTCCAGTGATTACGGATTATCCTCCAATAACGATAAGCCTTGCCGTTGGTACTGACTGTAATACATTCATTATTTACGAGAACTTCTCACAACCAATTGAGGTAATACCCATGCCATTCATCATCAATGTAGGTAAGTCATTAACGCTCATAGTCTCAAACATAACCCTAGTATCCGTTATGCCATTTACCGAGGTTAATGTACTTGAGCCTGGTGACTTATTAGCAAGTAAGGAGCCTATTGATGCTGCGGTTTTTAAGTTAATGATATGCCACGTATCCCAGGGCCTTAATTATACAGGTATTGAGGCGCTTTATGCCAGGGATTATGTGGAACCACTGGGTATTAACATATCGTGGGGGTTAATACCAATATCATTTAATGCAAGTGGGGTATTGGCGATTAAGGAATTATTGAGTTACCTAAATGGTGATCATTTCATGATATCCAATACAACATACCCCATTGATTATACCTTGGTTAATGGTACGGGAAGCTTTACGGACTATGCAGTGTTAACCATGGCTATACTTAGGTCATTGGGGATACCAACGAGGATAGCGTTGGGTTTTGCAGGTGAGTCCCTGGGTAATGACGCTTATGTATATCACTTAGATGGTAATGCCGTGATTTGGGTTGAGGCATTTACAAGCTTTGGTTGGGTGGCCTTTGAACCAATAAGTACTTCGCAGTTTCATGATTATTCACAATTGTTGTCAATAGTACTATATACGGCATTAGTCTCCTTCTTGTTAATGATTCCGTGGATAATAGGGTACTACATTTATTACTACTTAAGCAGGAGGTCTTAGCATTGTGTTATCCTTCATTAATTGGTTTGCGCATTCCAATAAAAGTAATTAAGTAATGTTAAGGGTTAGTGTGGGGCTTGAGGGATGGGCTCCATTACTAGGAATAATGCTGTCTTAATTATCTACGTAGTATTGGCATTACTAATGTACCTGGGGATTTACGCGAAAAATGAGGCACCATTACTAACTGGTATTGGTTTATTTCTAGTGTTCACATCGTACTTCCTAACGTGGGATCTAATAACCAGTATAGTCCTAAGGGCACTTAAGATTAGTTATGAGGTAATTCTCGCCAGGCAAAGTGTCATACTAAGTATTACTGCGGCATCGCCATTACGTTTAAAAATACCTGCCCACGTATCCCTAATATGCTCTCCCCACTTATTATGCAATGATGATTATTACGTAGTAATAAATGGGCCTCAGGAGCAATTTAACGTAAGGGCTAGGTGGTTTGGTATTGCTGAGATCCTGAGTATTATTATCAGGATTTCCGACCCCCTCGGTATTATTGGGAATTCCCGTTTTATTAAAATTGAACGTACAATACCAATAGAACCTAGTAAATGGGTATTATTAGCAATGGGTGGTCAAAAAATGCCTGGTGATTACATGAGGAGTATAACATTAATGGAGTCAAGACTGGGCGATTTCATGTATCTAAGGGGGTATAATTTCCTGGAACCTGCCAGTAATATTCATTGGATAACCAGTGCTAGGGTTAATGACTTAATAAGCGTGGCGAGATCTGAGGCAGGTAATGTACCTAGGTTAGTAATCATGGAATACACACCTAGAATGCTTAAACCCTTGAATGATAATAGGCCAATCGATGAAGCATTAGTATACCTGAGTTATCTAAAGGGTTTGAATTTTATTCTCGTATTAATCGGTAATGGCTTAGTAAGGTTATTAACTATAACATCAAGTACTTCATTGGCTGATTTAGAGCTTAAGCTTAGGGAGATAGTAATAGGCATGGAAAATACCCAGGAATTAATTAATAGGGCCACGAGTATTCTTGGAAAGTACGTTAAGGAAGTAAGTACTGATGAATTAGCATTGTTCCTTTACCCGGTAAAGACTAATTACGGCTTATCAAGGGAGGATGTAAACATTATCAGCAAATACTTGAATAAGAATTCCTTATTATTAATAACCAAGGCTTCATTTAATGAATTAATTAAGGCTAACATTGACCTAAGTGACGTGAATGTGATAGTTCTCGGTGAATGAATTATGAGGTCCTTAAGATTACCGATAGCGATGGGGATCACGATCTTACTAATAGTTAATTTGCTAATTTACGGATTAGGATTAAGGATTCTCAGCATAATTGGCGTTGTTCTAATCCTGTTATCATATGTAATCGTTGCCTTAAATTCTCATTACTCATGGCATTTATTCATTATTATTGAAGCATACTCGGTAATTGAATTATTCCTGGTACCTAGGGCTGTGGGCGATGCATTGCTTCTTTCTTTATTAGTGATATCAGCTCTCATAATATTTCTATCCTTAAGTAAATTAATTGATATTCGTATCTTTCTAATATCATTAATTGTTCTCTCATTATCCGTAGTACTCACATACTATATATACTCATTGCTAGGTCATGTAATGACAATGTACATGATAATACTGGGTATTAACACTAATTATTTTACATTAATGCTTGCATCATCATTATCGATTTTCATTTTATTTCTAGTAATCCTATTATTAAAGAGAGTAATACCTGCATTTCTATGCTATGAAGAAAAATGATTTTTAAATCAAGCTCTCTCCATCACTCTAGATAATTATGAGTAAGGTTGATAATTCATTAATGGATTATAGACCACCGATTACCGTAGTAGTTGGTCATGTTGATGTTGGTAAGACATTATTACTCGATAAAATAAGAGGTACGTTTGTGGCCTATAGAGAGCCCGGGATGATTACACAACACATTGGTCTATCCTTCATACCATGGAATGCCATAGAGAGAATAGCTGATCCACTACTCATGAAATTTAGGCTTAAGGGCAAGGTTTGGATTAAGGGTTTCCTAATGGTTGATACGCCAGGTCATGCCGCCTTCTCCAACTTAAGGCGTAGAGGTGGCTCTGTGGCTGACTTGGCTGTTCTCGTCATAGACATTACCAGGGGATTTGAGGAACAGACCTACGAAAGCCTCACCCTAATTAAATCAAGGAATATACCCTTCGTGGTTGCGGCGAATAAGCTCGATAGAATATACGGTTGGGAACCTCATGAAAACGCACCGTTCCTTGACTCATATGAAAAGCAGAGGGAGGATGTCCAGGGTAGGGTTGAGGAGGCCATTGCAAGGATAATAGAGGAATTCAATAAATTAGGGATGGATGCTGATAGGTACGATAGGGTGAGGGATTTCGATGCCCAAGTGCCTATTGTACCCACAAGCGCAGTCACTGGAGAGGGCTTAGCCGACTTGCTCGTTGTCCTGGCGGGGTTAAGCCAGAGATTTAATAGGGATAAGTTAAGGATAACGTATGGACCTGGTAGGGGGGTCGTTATGGAGATTAGGGAGGAAAAAGGTTGGGGGGTCACGGCTGATGTTGTTCTATATGATGGAGTTATTAGAAAGGGTGATTTAATAGTTACGGCCGGCCTTGAGGGTTATGTGAGTACCAAGGTCAAGATGCTTGTGATGCCTAAGCCACTTAATGAGATGAGGGATCCTGAGGATAGGTACATGTTCATGGATGAGGTTAGGGCTGCGGCTGGTGTTAAGATAATTGCTGATGGTCTTGAGCAAGTTGTTCCAGGCGCACCGGTGTTTGTTGTTCCTCAGGGAGCTTCGCTGGATGAGTATGTTAAGTTGGTTAGAGAGGAGGTTTCGGAGGTTAAGATAGAGACTGATAAGGAAGGTGTTGTTGCTAAGGCAGATACTCTAGGTACTCTTGAGGCAATGGTTATTTACCTTAGAAGCCAGGGAATACCTGTTAGGAAGGCTGATGTTGGTAATGTAAGTAGGAGAGATGTTGTTGATGCTTCCATAGTTAGGAAGAAGAACCCGTTATATGGAGTTATCCTGGCTTTCAATGTTAAGGTTCCTCATGATATTGAGGTCGAGGCCATGCAGTATGGAGTTAAGATATTTAGAAATGAAATACTTTATAGGCTTGTTGAGGAGTTTACCCAGTGGTATAAGGAGCAGAAAACCAAGCTTATCGAGATGGAACTTGATAGATACATAAGGCCTGGAAAAATAAGGATTCTTCCTGGCTATGTATTCAGAAGAAGTAATCCAGTGATAGTCGGTGTTGCAGTAATTGAGGGATTGATAAAGCCTGGGTATCCATTAATGAGGGGGGATGGTAAGAGAATAGGTACAATAATGCAAATACAGGATAAGGGTAAGAACATTCAAGAGGCTAAGAAGGGCATGGAAGTGGCAATATCAATAGAGGGTAATTTAATGGTTGGTAGGCAGATTAAGGAGGGTGATGAGTTATACGTGGATGTGCCTGAGGAGCATGTAATAACCCTAATGACACAATTCAAGGATCAACTATCTGAGGATGAATTATCATTACTTAGAGAGATCCTGAAAATTAGGCGATCATCAAAGTAATTAGATAAATTCATTATTCTATTGAGGTTAAATTGTTTACGACATAAATATTGTCTTTATTATTACTCTAAATAATAGTAATTTATGTATGGCCAGATAATGCTTATAAAGAAAAAATAGGCAGGAAGACACGGTGGTAACTATCTGGGAATGGAAAAATATAGAATAGACCTTCCCGTAGATGAAATACCCACGCACTGGTACAACATACTCGCAGACCTACCAGAACCACTATCACCACCATACGACCCAGACAATGGCAAAAGGCTTGAGCTCCTGAAGCAAGTAATACCATCAGAGCCACTAAGGCTTGAATTCTCCACAGAGAGGTTCGTGAAAATACCTGAGGAGGTCCTAGAACGTTACTTACAAGTGGGTAGGCCAACACCATTGGTTAGGGCGAAGAGATTTGAGGAGTATCTAAATGCGCCAGTTAAGATATACCTAAAGATGGAGGGCTATACGTACACGGGTAGTCATAAGATAAACTCGGCACTTGCCTGGGTATATTATGCGCTTAAGGATGGTGCTAAGTTCGTGACCACGGAGACAGGCGCTGGACAGTGGGGTTCAGCGGTGGCGTTAGCAGCCGCGTTATTTAAGGTCAAGGCCTACGTATTCATGGTTAGAGCCAGCTACTACGCCAAGCCACTGAGGAGGTACTTAATGCAAATGTACGGTGCCGACGTCAATCCAAGCCCAAGTGACTTAACGGAGTTCGGTAGGAAATTACTACGTGAAAACCCGAATCACCCAGGCAGCCTGGGTATTGCAATAACTGAGTCTGCTGAATATGCGTTGAAGAATGGTGGTAAGTACGTGGTTGGTAGCGTAATAAATGCCGATATAATGTTTAAGACTATTGCAGGTCTTGAGGCCAAGAAGCAGATGGAATTGATTGGTGAGGATCCCGACGTAATGATTGGCGTAGTTGGTGGTGGATCTAATTGGGGTGGTGCATTTTATTCATTCATTGGAGATGAGTTGAGGAGTGGTAAGGTTAGGCGTAGGTATATAGCGGTTGGAGCATTGGAGGTGCCTAAAGTAACTAAGGGTGTCTATAAGTATGATGACCCTGACACAGGTAGGGTATTACCTCAATTGAAGATGTATACCATTGGTGCAGATTTCATACCGCCACCAATCTACGCAGGTGGTTTAAGATACCACGCCGTGGCACCAACACTATCTTACCTAATGAGTAAGGGATACGTTGAGGGTCGTGACTATGACCAAGAGGCGGTCTTTAAGATGGCCCAGATATTTGCCCAAGTTGAGGGCTATGTACCTGCACCGGAAACAGCCCATGTATTACCTGTTGTTAAGGAGATAGCCGATGAGGCTAGGAGGACTGGCGAGAGGAAGGTTATTCTGATCAGTTTCTCTGGGCATGGATTGCTTGATCTGAGCAATTACGCAGATGTGCTTGGCTTCGAGAAGGCATGAAATTCCTTAGACGTTGAGTTACCGATAAAAATATATGGGCAGGTATTACATCAATATACTCCGTTCTCCTTGGTATCGTTAGTGCCCTCTTCATCCTACCTACCCTAATGCATATGCGCTCGTTTCTCCTTCCATACTTGACTTCATAACCCATGAAATTACTAAGCAAAAGAACATCAATTTGCCTTACTATTGACTGTTGTACGGTTTACCTAGTTAATCCTGGTTAGGTTGCGTCCTTATTATCCTGACCATTATTATTTCATCAAGTGCCTTAACGCCGACCAGAATGAGATCTCTCTATATGGGTGGGACTTATTCGGTGCACTTTAATCAATTTCCTAAGTCCTTAACCTCCCTATTCTCCATATTAGTATCAACGTGATTAAGTATGGTAATTAAAAGAATCCTACTTAGTAAGTCATCTGCCTAGGTCCATAAATAAAGTTTGAGGAAAATAGTTTCAGCGACGCTGTATTAACCGTTCATTTGAGAGTTATCTTTTATTTTCTTTGATTTTCTTTTATAACCACCCTTAGATTTATCACGGTCTCCACTGAAATTTAATAATAAGTATTTATTTTTTATCTTTATGAAATAATTCTTGGTTAAATTTTTATTTTACTCAATATTTTATTTATTAATTCTTCAGCCTCCTTATAATTATACTCTCTTAACATGCCTATTTTACTCGCTGCCTCAGAACCCTCAGCATGTATCATAGCCGTCAATAAATAACCCATTAAGTGGCTTGCACCTAACTCCCTAACTAGGCTCATTATTTTGTACCTTGTATCGCCATCAACAGCACCCCTAAGGTATTTCGAAATATACTGCCTTTCCTCTAGGTTTACATAATCATCATGTGAAGGCATTGTGGCTATTAGACCACCTGCAATGTCTATGAGTCCATGAACAACATCTATGAAGTGAGCATTGGCATATAGCTTACTCACGTTCGTGTAAACTGGGTTTGGTATGGCTATTCCCTCATCAATCCAGGGTTCTAGGGCGGCAGCCATGGCGCCCATACTCAGTATCTCCTTATACATAATCATTTGGACTAGCCAATCCCTGACATGCGGTGCATTCTCTATCCCATTAGCCCTAGCCGCATAAAGTGCTGCACCCAGGTATAAATTAGCCGTGGCTGCCCTGTAGGATATTGCCGTGAACCTGTGGTATGTCGCGAAAGTCCAAGCCAACTGCCCAGCCAGATCCCACTCTCTGAATAGGAATACTCTGTCCCACGGTACAAACACATGGTCAAAAACAATCAGTGCCTCTACTTCAAATCTACTCGCTGCATTAACGGCATTGGAGTTACCATCGTACTCAAGCACGGGTCTAACGATAAATTTAAGACCCTTGGTATTCGCTGGTATTGCAAAGGCAACTGCATAGTCCTTATCTTCCTCAACGAGGGCTCTATATGGCAGTACAATTATCTCGTTTGCCACCGGTCCCTGTGTCGTGTGTATCTTTGCTCCATTAACCACTATGCCATCATCACGCACCTCAATAACCCTCAGGTACATGTCCTTATCCTCCTGTTCATGGGGTCTCTTAGCCCTGTTACCCTTAACATCAGTCTGTGCAACAGCCATTGCGAGGTCATTTTTAACAGCATATTCGTAATACCTCATTACTCTATCATAATAATTAGTGCCGTACTTCCTATCAACTTTCTTGGCAATTATCATTAATGAGAAGAGTGCGTCACTACCAATGGCCTGTACTATGTTAAATAAACCATCGAATCTAAGCGTATCTTCGTAAATCAACTTATACCTATCAAGTAAATCATTCGTGTTCCTGGGTATCCTAAAGTATTTACTTACGAGACCGTAATTAGGATCTTCATACAATCTCTCCTTAACGCTAAACAAATCCGATGCATGCCTAACCGCTATACTAATCACTGGGTGTGTTGTTATATCATCAACTCTCTTACCCCTGTAGTAAACAACCCTGCCGTCTTTAACAGAGTTCATGTACTCAATTGGTGATCTAGGCATAGGTAAAGTTCCCAAGGGAGATTAATTAAATATAACTTATATATAGCATCAGTGAATATTGAACGTATAAGAAAATTATTTTAAATAGCCAAACCTATGGCTTCCACACGCCTCTTCTTAAGGCATCACTTATTGTTAGTAGGTTTATTTCGTTAGTTCCCTCATAAATTCTCGTAACCCTGTGATCCCTCCAATACCTCTCCACATCGAATTCCTCAAAGTATCCATAACCACCATGTATTTGTATGGCCTCGTCAACCACGTAATTAGCAACCTCAGTTCCATAAACCTTAGCGGCGCCTGCGATTGCCCCCATGGCTCTTGGGTCGATCTTAAACTTTAAGTAATCATCAACATAATACGCAGCTCTATATATTAATGACCTAGCTGCCTCAATTAGCATAGCCATTCTGGCTAACTTTTCCTGAATCATTTCAAAGTTTATTAGTGGTTGACCAAATTGATTTCTCTTTTGGGCATACTCAAGGGCCTTATCAAAGGCAGCTAATGCAATGCCAAGGCCTAAGGTTGCCACGCCGATTCTCGATACGTTAAAATACGCCAGTGTCCAGTAGAATCCCTGGTTCAAGCCCTTCTCCTCACCACCTAATACGTTTTCGGCAGGTACTTCAACATTGTCGAGGTAGATCTCGCCAACCGGGATTGTCCTCTGTCCCATCTTTCCCGTTAATCTCCTAATGGTAATACCAGGCCAATCAGTGTGTATTATGAATAGTGTCTGACCCCTATGTCTCTTCTCGGGTTCTGTCTGTGCAAGGAGTAGGCCGTACTTTGCTGTTGGCGCGTTTGTTATGAAGGTCTTCATACCCCTAATTATGTACTTGTCACCTTTCTTCTCTGCAACCGTATTTAACTGGGTAATGTCGGTACCATGCTCAGGCTCGGTATATGCGCCAAAAAATGTATTCTCACCCCTATAAACAGGCGGTAGGTACTTCTTCCTCTGCTCCTCGGTGCCGAAGAAGTAAAGCATGTGAGATGTGAAGGGACCAGCCATTATTGCAAGTCCTAGTGTTGGTTCTGCCCTAACTAACTCCTCAGTAACGACTATATCGGCTATGTATGTTGTGAAACCACCACCGCCATAATCAGTGGGTATTGATGGAGCCAGTAAGCCGAGTTCACCAGCCTTCTTATAAAGATCCCATGGAAACTCCTCCTTCTTCTCATACTCCCTAGCAAGTTCAGGCGAGAAGTTCCTCTGGGCATATTCCCTAGCAGTTTTTCTTAACAATTTCAACTCCTCAGCGTACTGCGGAAACAAATCCAAAACATCAGTCATTAAGGACAACCTAAACCCTAGACAACTTAAACCTAGTTAATAAATATCCTATATATGTATCAACACCATTAATCAACATCAATGATACATAACCTAATAACGCTAAAACTATAGTACTTGCTCTTAGCTCTAACTTTATATAATATTTATCTTGATTTTCACTATAATTATTATCGTCATTTATCATTATTATCTTTTGTCTTTATTAAAATCCTATATAGAATTATATATTAATGATAAGGATTAAACCTAAGGGCCATACTATGTCATTAATTAGGATGTCTCTTGAAGAACTGGTAGAAAGAGCTACTGAATTTTATGACTACCCATTAACACTTACTAACCTAATAAAATGGGGTGCCGATACATTCCCTGAGCAGGAAATTATTTATGCGCCACCTGACGCACCTAAGTTAAGGCTCACATTTGCTCAGGTTTGGGATAGGGTTAGGAGACTCGCCGCAGCGCTTGAGCAGCTTGGTGTTAAGCCAGGTGATCCTAAGAAACTGGGTACCAGGGTTGGCGCATTAGAGTGGAATTCACATAGATATTTAGAGCTTTATTACGCTGTTCCAGGTCTTGGTGCAGTATTACACACGGTAAACATTAGATATTCACCAGAGGACTTGGTCTACACGATTAATCATGCTGGTGATGAAATACTATTTGTTAAGGATGAGTTCATACCGTTAATACAGGCAATAATGCCGAAGCTTAAGACCGTTAAGAAGGTGGTATTAATGACTGATATGCCAGTACCTCCTCAGGTAAAGCTTCCAGGTATTGAAGTTTATAATTATGAGGATTTAATAAAGAGTTCAAGTCCTTATGACTTTAAGGACCTTGATGAGAAAACAGTGGCCACGTTATTCTATACCTCAGGTACTACTGGACCGCCGAAGGGCGTATTCTTCACCCATAGGCAATTAGTGCTTCATGCAACGGCCATCGCGATCTCAACGGCTGCGCCACCCTATGAACTCAGTATTAGAGATGTTGTAATGCCCCTTGTACCAATGTATCATGTGCATGCATGGGGAGGTCCATATGCAATGTTCCTTGCTGGTCAAAAGTACGTCTTTACAGGGCGTATGGATTGGGGCTATATACTGAAGACGCTTAGTGAGGAAAAGGTTACGTATATTTATGGGGTTCCCGTAATACTATATCTACTCCTTACGCATCCTGATTCAACAAAGTACGATCTGAGGGGTCTTAAATACGGTAATGGAGGTTCAGCAATGCCTGAGGGTCTTTATAAGTTGGCTAGGTCTAGGGGTATAATTGTCATTAATGGTTATGGTTTATCGGAGACGGCGCCAGTGATTGCCCAGGCATTGTTTAAGCCACAATCCTTCAACTGGCCTGAGGATAAGAAAGAAACATACCTAATGAAGGGACTTAGGCAAATACCATTAACGTTCATAAGAGTTGTCGATGAGTACGGTAGGGATGTGCCTAAGGATGGTAAGACCATTGGTGAGATCGTGGTTAGATCACCCTGGCTAACACCAGCCTACTTCAAGGATCCTGAGAAGACTAGGGAGTTATGGCGCGGTGGTTGGCTACATACTGGCGATGTGGCCGTTTGGGATTCTGATGGCCATATATGGATTATGGATAGGCTTAAGGATGTGATTAAGAGTGGTGGTGAGTGGATCGTGAGTACGAAACTGGAGGACATAATTAGTACTCATCCAGCGGTTGGTGAGGTTGCCGTTATTGGTATTCCTCATCCAAAGTGGGGTGAGAGGCCGATAGCGGTCGTGGTTCCAAGACCTGGTCAGAGGGTTACGGAGGATGATATCAAGAACTACCTAATGAAGTTCGTGGAAAAGGGCGAAATACCAAAATGGTGGGTACCAGATAAGGTAATAATTAGTGAGAAGGAATTGCCTAAGACGAGTACTGCTAAGGCGGATAAGAAGGTTCTTAGGGAGCTTTATAAGAACGTGCTTATGACATGAAGTATATAGAGTATATATTAAATAGTATTTAAAAACACAGATACTATATGTATTCTATATGATAATTGATTTCCATGCATGTCCGTCCGTAGACTTATCCTTAATTAAGGATAGACTTTCATCAATTAAAGTTACAAGGGCTATTTTACAACCAATAGATGCCTTGCCATTATTTCATATATTACCTAATGATTTTCTCAAGAAATTATCAGCAGAAGATCAATACTCAGCATTGCTTTGGAGTAAATTCATCACTAAATTAACGAGTATGTGGTCATCGAGGATGTATGACAATGTAAAGTTATGGTATGAAGCGATGAGTAATTACAATGGTTTCTTCGTGCCATTAGCTAGCATTAATCCATCTTTAGGTATTAAGTATGTTTATGAGAAACTTAATGAATTAGAGGGACTTAATGTTAAAGGTATTGTAGTATCACCGACGCTTCAATTATTTGATCCAATAAAGACGAAAGCCTTTAAGGCAATCCTTGAATATGTCGAAAGAAATGATATATTACTCATAATGCACTTGGATCCATGTCCATATAGTGTGGATATATGCTTTGAAAGCCTTATGCCTGATATTCTCAATGATTTTCTCGAGAGATATAGCATTAAATTAGTATTGTCTGCTCTAGGCATATCTGAGGGTATGTCGTATCCGTGGCTTGAGAGAATAGTTAAGTTAATGAAGAGGTATGATAGGGTCTACATAGAGTCGACTGGTATTTCATGCATATTATTTAATACATTAATGGGTAGGAATTTTGTAAGATCAGTAGGTACGGATAGAATCATTTACGGTGGTGGTTATCCTTATTTAAGGTTTAAGCAGGTAATTATGAATCTAAGATGTGTAGAGTTGTCTGGATTACCGAGGCATGATTTAGAATCGATATTATTTGATAATGCTATTTACCTGCTAAAGGACATTGATGTAAATCCTGAAGATGAGGAAATAGAGAATGGGGTATGATAATTTTGATTCTGAGAAGGCGTTGGGCTTCATGGCGGTATTATACCAAGTGGCGGTGGTATTCCTAGTGATACTATGGCGCCAAGTATTAAGAATAATACGCCATCAATAATTGCTAGGAGACCTGAAGTCCAATGCAGCCTAGCGCTTGCTCTATAACCCGCTATTGCTGCTGTCAATACCTGGAACGCTAAGAGAAGGAGCGCTAATGCTAATAGTACTTGTCCCGTTAATCCAGCCAAGACTGTAACAAATAAAAAGTATATCCCTGAATAAAGTAATGCATGGTTCATGGCAAATAAATTGCTTTTACCCACCGTCGCTGCTATACCAATCATCCAAAGGATCGCATCGAAAACCGCCGTGGCCGCAGCAGACAATGCGCTGCCAGCAAGAACATCAAATAGCGTCCCTATTAACAGCATAATGGCGCCACTAATAAAAACTATGCCGAGATCTCTAGGTTCATTCTTCTTCCCAATATTCATATTAACACTGCCAACTGTTATTAACATGGCACCACCAACTATATACACAAGGTCTGTTGCCGCCAGAGCCATGCTAGAGATAGCACTCATACAAGACAATGAATAGTTAATACTTAGATTAGAGTATATGTTTTACTTTTTATATTTATACTATCTATAAACTAGAGATTAATATATATTAAACCATGGATAGCTCTTAAATAATAAAAAATTAATGCGATACTGCATAGTTCATCCCAATGAGAAGAAGTACTATTGCCATAATCATAATATTAGCAAGAATAATCTATAGCGTTTATTGGTTTTACCTGGCCCCGGCATTACCGATAATTAGCATTGAGCTTAGGGTAAGTAAGGCGCTACTTGGCTTAATTCCTCTAATGTTCATTGTTGGCGCTGCATCATTTCAAGTACCGGCGGGTATTATCGCGAGCTACATGGGCAATGCAAGGACGGCAGGTCTTGGTTTACTTATCATGTCTATAACAGGTTCATTAATACCATTCAGTAGCAATTTCTATGAGATACTGATCCTTAGATTAATTGCAGGAATTGGTGCTGCCCTCTTCTTTTCAACGGGTGCTGCCATCCTCTCATCAACGTATCCTGATAGAGTAGGTACATTGCTTGGCATTTATAATGCCGCCTTTGGTCTTGGTTCAGGAATAGGATTAGCATGGGGCGTTATGTACACCTTCCTTGGATGGAAATCATCCATACTATTGCTTAGTATTATTGGCATTCCACTGGCATTTATCGTATTTTTCATACAGGGTGGTTACATGCGTAGATTACGTATTAGGTTCAGCTATAATGCAGTAATAATTGGTATAGCAACCAGCGGCTTCTGGGGCGCTTATTACGCAGCCGGTAATTTACTACCAACGTACGCAGTTGCCAGGGGTTTACCTCTTTACTTGTCCTCATTGTTGACATCGATTATGCTATTTTCAAGCATATTTGGAGGACTTTCAGGGCGAATAATCGATGTCATTAGGAATAAGGTTTTGCTGATAGTTGCATTGACGGTGTTGGGTACAATACCCCTTATTTCTATACCTACGCTTAATATAGCAGCTATAATAATCGCTGGTGGATTAATGGGTTATACTAATGAGTTAACATTGACTGCAGCATACGTATTGGTTGCTAAACATGAGAATCCAGCATTATCACTGGCCACTTTGAATGCATTGAATATGGCTATAGGTATGTGGCTTAGTATATTATTTACTGAGGTTATGGTTATTTCGTACTTATTACCATGGATATTAATGATAATCATATCCCTGGTTCTCCTCCCATTACTTCTATTATTGAGATAATTTATTTGGTCATTCTATAATTATGGATTCCAGCCTTGAAAAATCTTCTTCGTGTTATTAATGCCTTTATCATTAGGTATGATATAATTATAACTAGACTAATGAAGTAGGGCATCAACTTAACAGGGTTTATACCTAGTGTGGATTCTATTGCCGTAAATATCGTTATTAATACCGCCGCAATAGACATGGCCTTATCTAAACCCCTCATGGTATCAACTCCATACAGTACAGCCTTCATTTTCATAGTCGCCGCTCTAAACAGGGCAAGATTAGATGATAGGTGAACTATTAGGTTAGCAAGCATTGATAAGAAACCAAGGAGTAAAAATGCGTTAAATGGACCAAGTAAGTAAGTTGTTATTAACGCAATAGTATCAAGCGATAGTGCACTAATTAATACGGAGATTGTGGGATTGCCCTTACTATTAACAAGTGATAATGCGCTTGGTAATTGATTATCATAAGCCATTGCGTAGAGAGTCCTTGATGCTGCTAATACATATGCGAGACCACCAAGTACACCATCATTTATCATTACGAAAATAATTATTGGGTCTAACAATATACCTAGGAAGTGATGTAGTATTATCACAACAGGTGATAAGCCCTTATCTGCTGCTTCATTTAGGAATTTCACGAACTCGTGAAGATTCATGTAAGATAATCCAGCAACAGCTGTTGAGTAAATGGCTAATGCAGCTAAGGCGCCCCCCGTGATTATTACTGCCTCAACAGCACGACTAATGGTTTCTCTCGCTTTCTTAACTTCACCACTCAGTGGCGCAATTGTTCCATATCCTGTAGGTATTGCTATTGCATAAACCACAGAAACCATTAATGTGGGTAATGATACTGAAGATACATAACTAAATGGATTAAAGAATACCCCGTGCGGAATTAATAATAGAACCACGGATATTAAAATAAGCGTTGTCATTTCTAATGAACCGGCGAAAATAGCGTACCTTGCCGATATCCTAACACCTAGGTAAGCTAATATTGTTATTATTACCAGCGATATGGGAAGACTTATCTGCCAGGGAATGCCTAAAATCCACTGGGAAATATACGACGCACCAATTACATAAGCGTCACCGTAAAGAATAGCATAGAATAGGTAATTCCAACCAATGAAGAAACCTGTCGGTGTACCACCAAGGTACTTAGTGGCGTATCTATAATAACCACCAGTTTCGGTAATTCTCTTACTTAACCGTGCAACTACAAAACCATTAATGAAGGCAACAATCGTACCAATTATTATTGCCACAGGCCCCGCTAAGCCAGCTATGGCTAAAACTACAGAGGCATAGGTCAAGTCACTGAGAAATGGTGATTGCCCACCTAGGCTTGCAAAGAATACGTCCCAAAATCCAAGCACTCTACGTAAACCTACCTCGCTCGTGCTATTACGTGCATTATTACTTGAATTATTATTCATATCTATGGCTTTAGTGATAACACGAAATGAAGTCTTTAAAAAACTAACTGTCTTTTACTAAAATGTTCGTTTAAAATGCCGTATATAAACGATACTTTAATTAATTGCTTTTAAAATTTTTCTATGTAGAATTATTAGAAACTGAAAGAATTCCTCTCAACTAATAATCTCCTCAATATAGATTGAGATTCACCAGGTCCTCTCACATAATGGTAAATCACATTGTCACAATTAAGGGTATTATCCTTACCAGTAATTACGTGAATCTCAGTCCCTAACCTACAGGGATCACTTATTAATTTCCTGAAGTACTTAATATACGTCTTCGTTAACCTAATAATCACGTAATCCCACCTACCATTAATTAATCGTTCCAGATCAGGATTACCATAAACCATCCACTTATTCAATACAGACTCATCAGCCTTCCCTAAATAAGCATCGTAAGGTATTATCCACCTCTCACCACTTATTACGCCATACCTAGCGGATAATATAAAGACATCAATGCGGCTCCTAAAACGCCTAAGAACACTGAACTCAGGTCCATCATACATGTCAATCGCTGGTCTCATTAAATCGCTCAACACCTTCCTATACTCATCTTCCCTCTCAAGATCAAAACCAGGCACCAAACCAAGTCTCTCCCTAACTAACTCCATCCTAACTGACTTCCTCTTACTACAATTAACAATAACGAGAACACTCTTACTCATTGAACACTCCTCGTAGATATGTACTTAAACAATAACCCCTTCCTATCAAGTAACCTATATCCTGCGCCAACTTTTAAAAGCTCAATAACTGAATGAGATTCCTTAACCAGGGAACTCCCAATAACGTCAATACCTAACTCATGAAGTACAGTAGGATATGCAGCAGCAGAAGGTCCGCTTAATACGGTGGTCGCCCCCTCCTTCTTCATGGCTAATAATTGATTAATTGTATTATTGATAATCGCGGAACCCGTTATCACTAATACGTCACACCTCGGTATTATGAACGGCGCATCAACATCTGGATAACTATCATGCCTCAAATCACTCCTTCTCTCAAGTTGATAAACGGTGCACTGACCTCTAAGCGTCTCGGCAACCGGTGTAATACTACCAACAAAGCAGGCAGTGCACAAGGGCCTAGCGTACTTTAAAATCTCTCTCTTCAAATCACCCTGGATAAGCCTAAGCCTCTCACGCACGACTAAGTAATGGGATATGGCGTTGACTAGTGCAATCCCTAAGGCCCTAACCAGGGAATCCAGGTTAACGACAAGTTCAGGGAGTTCCTCAACCCTTGGAACGACACCGACCTCGCCAGCCCTTAAATCCTCAAGTGGAGTATAGGCAATACCGAGGAACTTCCCAAGCCTGGTCCCTATGAGCACGTATGTGTAGTTGAGGCAGTTGCATTGGTCAAGGACCCTAACATCATCATTGCCGAGCAGTTTCAAGACGCCCTCAGCGACCTGCCTACTGAAGTTATTCACCATATCACTTCCCAATTAACTTCATGAACCTGATGGCATCATCGAGCATGTGCACGTTATTAAACATCACGTACACTGTGGATGACTCGGTATCATCAATGATGGCCTTAAGTCTCCCAAGGTCATCATCAGTGTACTTATATGAGTAATTAACCTCGCCCTTCCCAATCCCATGAAGCCTAAAGTAGGCTATACTGCGGGTAACTAGTGCCTCGTGCTTAAAGGGATCAACAACATGCACAATACCGGTCTCCTCAAATATCTTCTTTAGTAAGTTAACGTTATTATAACTAAGGCCCCTAGGCTCCCAACCAATCCTATCGCCATTACCTATCGTGCGGAAGAATTCAATAACATCCCTAACACTATCCTCAGTCACCTCCATGTAAGGCGGCGTCTGAAAGACATAAAACACCGGGTTAAGGGACCTGGTTACGTTGACAAATTCATCCCAAAGCTCGAGATTCTCCCTCGTGGGTCTCAATAATCCGTAATTACTCAGGTTACCCGTGAGTCTAGCTCTCTTTATCTTACGCCAAGTCGGTGAATCGCTGGTATGGGTCAATCCCTGAAGCACCTTAACTGCAAATTGAAAATCAGCGGGAGCCTCCCCCCTCAAACTACTCATCTTATCCTGTGTCGGCAGGTCATAAAAGGTCTCCTGTAACTCAACAACCCTAAACAACGAGTAATACCTAGACCGTGCCGTGGGGAATCCGCAAGTGCCCACCAAGATGTTTCTCATCATAAAGGTGAAATTAATGGTGTTTTTGTAATTTTCGCAATCTATTGAGGGTATGAGGATTAGGTATTAACCAGAATACTGTCCTCGTTATTGTCCCGACGATAATTAAAGTATATAGCACTATCAAAAGGTAATTAGTGTGGGGTCATCATTAACGTAATTTGATTGGCACTATCCTCGTCTGCCCGTAATATCGGGCGCCGCCATCCTTTACCTGCTTATTAGGGGCATTTATCATTGCCTTCATGCTTCAAGGAAGTTTCTCATCAATAATGATTAATGATTGATTTAAGGGGGTTTAAAGAGGGTTGGGGATTGATTGAGATTGGGGGTTTTGTTCTCAATCACCAGGTGCAGTATTGGGTTGTATAGAAGCCGTTGTTTGTTGTCCAGGAGTTCTCATTGTAATAGTAGGCTGGCGGTGGTACGTATGCGCCATTACTGTAACTGCTCATAGCACCGTTTGAGTTAACCCAAACGTCCCAGTTAATGTCATAGACAATGTGCTCATGCTCCGTCCCTATGAGGTCACAACCACCAACACTCACGTCAACCGAGGCACCAGCAGGTATTGTATATGCCGAGGGTTGCGGATTATACGCAGGACCCATGTATGTATTGCCTTCACTCTCTGTCGCAAGATCATTAATATCTGTGTTTGTTGTAGTTGGTTGGTAAATCCACGTGGTATTAACAGCACCGCCTATCGGTGTCGAGTTACTGCCATCCCCAACAACATTTAAGGTAACCTGTGGACAGGAATACCCCTGGGTTATGGAGTTGCTCACAGTTATGCCTCCACTCGGACCTGTGGCTGATATAGAGAAGCCAGTCGCAAAAGAGACGGTGTAACTACCGCTTACTGAACACTGCTGAGCATGAGGACTAAACCCAGCCGTGCTAGTCCAGTAGCCTGGGTAGTAGCCGCCACCACTGCCCGCTATGTATGTGACATCCAGGGGTAATTGAGATGCACTGATCTCGCCATTCTCATACTCATAGACCATGTACGATGCATAGGCATCCTGGAAGGACTTCAAATAATTAATATAAGTCCCACTGTTCGGTTCATAGTAGATATAGTTATAAAGTTCGGCATAGCCGATTGAGTAACCGTTATACTGAGTATCAACTATCCCCGCCCAAGAGACGCAGAAATCAACTGTAGCTAAACCATACGAATCACTATAAGTCTGCTCACCATAGACAATGACGTATGCATTATTAACCTGGGCCGGTTGATTGGCCGGCACACCGTACTCCTGGATAACCTGCTCACATACATCATCACTAGGATCAACTGAAGGCTGCTTTGTTATTATTGGTGTCCATAGGTTGTTTGCTGTTTCCAGTGCTGATGATAGTGTGTGTGGTCCTATTATGAGGACTTTCTCGTTTCCGTAGGCTACCACGTAGTTTAGGCCGTTTAGGTATTTCGGTACTGGCATTGCGACTATGCTTGCATTAAATGCCCTAGACCACGCCAGGGCTAGGGCACGCTCAATAAGCAAGACATCACCGGCATCACCGTGGACTATAAGGAAATCACCACGCTCAATCAACAACACAACCAGCCTGAAGATTGTTGAGTTAGTATTCACAAAAACAACACCACTCTTATTAACAACGAG
>ERZ1669251.26-NODE-26-length-71080-cov-11.665357_pt1 | contig 71080 bp, 74 predicted proteins | sample MGYA00579294_ERZ1669251 | MGnify/ENA primary metagenome ERZ1669251 (study PRJEB41166, sample SAMN08046056) | hot springs metagenome | biome: hot spring; feature: acid hot spring; material: thermophilic sediment; isolation source: thermophilic sediment from acid hot...
ATTCAGGAAAGCATAAAATTAATATCCTCTAAAAGATTTAGATCATTGTCAAATATACCTTTTTCATAGGGGGAGAAGACAGGTTTGCCATTCGCGTTTGTGCAATGTGCAAGGGATAGGGGGTTATGGATGTACAGGTCATATAAAGAGCTTTATAGGGAATGGAAGCGTAGAATAGAAAAATTAGAGAAAAAATTGAGAAAAGAAAAGAATAAAAAATTGGAGAAGAAATTATTGAGAAATATTTTTCAATATCTTTTTAATAACCCACTCTATGATCAATATAGGGATATTAAACATACAAGGAGATGTTAAAGAACATTACTTAATGGTAATTAATGCATTTAAATCTTTAAAAATTGATGGAAAAGCTATTTTGGTTAAAAATAAAGAAGATCTAAGTAATTTAAATGGGTTAATAATTCCAGGTGGAGAAAGTACTACAATTTCTAAATTTATTAAAAAAAATGATCTATTTGATAAAATAAAAAATTCTGCTTTGGATAATGAATTGGGAATAATGGGTACTTGTGCTGGAGCTATAGTAATTTCTAAAGATACAGGTGATTCAAGAGTAGATCCATTAAAATTAATTGGCATAAAAATAAAAAGAAATGCTTATGGAAGGCAATATTCATCATTTCAAGCAAATTTAGAAATAAAAGGTCTTACTTCCACTTTTTCTGCTATTTTCATTAGAGCTCCAGTAATAGAATCTGTTGAAAATAATGTTGATATATTATCTAAATATAAGAATGATATTGTTTTTGTCGCAAAAGGTAAGATTCTAGCTCTTACGTTCCATCCAGAATTAACAAATGATAATAGAATTCATAAAATGTTTATAGAGAGGGCGGGGGGTATTTCCACTGGAATTTCTTGAAAAGAGTTTATATCTTTTATTTATATTATCTTTATTTGGTGAGTAATTATGGTTAAAAAAACTCCTTTGTATGATGAACATATAAAATTAAATGCAAAAATGGTTGAATTTGCTGGTTTTTCTATGCCTTTGGAATATACAGGCATTATTGATGAACATTTAACTGTAAGAAAAAACGTGGGTATTTTTGATGTTTCTCACATGGGCGATATAGTTATAGAGGGAGAAGAATCTGAAAAATTTTTAAATTATTTATTACCTACAAATGTTTCTAAAATGAATTATTTAGAAGCAAAATATAGTGCTTATTTAAATGAAAATGGTATTATGCTGGATGATACCATAGTATATAAAGTAAACAATAATAAATTTTTGTTGGTACCAAATGCTGCAACTGCAGAGAAAATATATTCATGGATAAAAGATAAATCCTTAAATTATAATATAAAAATATATGATCGATCATTATTGTATTCAAGTATAGCTGTTCAAGGTCCTAAAAGTGCAGAATTAATGATGAAATTAACTAATTATGATTACTCAAAAATGAAACCATTTACATTTGATTTTATCAATTTCAACAACATGGAAACAAGATCGGATAATTTCATTCCTTATAATAAAATCATGATATCAAGAACGGGATATACAGGTGAAGATGGTTTTGAATTGATTTTCCATAATGAATATGCTGTTGAAATATGGAACGCTTTATTGGATTATGGAAAAGATTTTAATTTAAAACCATGTGGCTTAGGGGCTAGAGATACATTAAGAATGGAAAAAGGAATGTTATTGAGTGGTACAGATTTTAATATGAATAGAACTCCAATTGAAGCAGCTATATCATGGATTATAGATTATGATCATGATTTTATAGGCAAAAAAGCTTTACTTGAAATAAAAAACAAAGATCATGAAATATTCAGAGGTTTTAAAGTTTTAGAGCAAGGAATACCTAGACATGGCTATAATATATATAAAGATGAAAAACAAGTAGGAACTATAACTAGTGGAACTATGTCCCCATTATTAAAAATAGGAATAGGTTTAGGATATGTAAAAAAAGATATCAAACCAGGAGAAATAGTATACATAGATATAAGAGGTAAAAAGGTAAAAACCGAGGTTACAAAACCAAAAATAGTTCCATAGGAAATAGGGGGGTCTCCACCTTGAAAATAGCTATAGATAAATATGAAACTGAGAAAGAATATTGTATTATGTCAGAAGAACCACCAAAATTCGGAATTGGAATAAAAATAACAGAGCCTATATGGTCAAGGTTAAAAGAAGGAAAAATATTATTTGCAGATGGGAATGAATGTCATATAACTGATGAAATAGATATAGGAGATAGAACTTGGTTTGTATTTTCATTTAAAAATAATAAAATAGCTAAAAAATATTTAAAATAAATTTTATAAATTTATATTTAATTTATCTCTAAGCATTTTTCTTTCTTCTTCACTAAGTTTTAAATTTGGAAATACCTCTTTAAAGTCTATGTCTTCAAAGTATGCATATTTCAAGGCTATGTATATTAAAAGATCGTCCCATGTTAAATCCCCTCTTCCTATCTTATGCTGCACTTTAGACGATATATAGTTCAGGAAATCCTTCGTAGATCTCTTAACCCCAATGGAAACTCGTCCCCTATCCATAGGGTCAACAATAATTGATGATATAAAAACTTTTTTTTATAATTTTTATAAGAAATACATATTTTATATGATAAAATATATATATTTAAAATAAATTCTCTTTTTGATCAACATGATGAGATCTCCAATATTAATTATGATTATCATATTCATCGTAATAGGCTTTCAACAAACAACTTCTGCAGAATTGATCACTGTATATGTGCATAATCCAATTTCAGACAATGCAACACAAAATTTGACTAATTTATTAAACAGGCTCACTTTTGTCATTAATACAATAGCAATATCAATACTCTCGATCCTATGGATCTGGGAAGGACTTTTCCTATTCTTTCACAAGGATGATAGGGAGGGTATTTTAAAATTCAAGCATGATTTGCCAATAATGATCATTTCATCATTGATTATATTAGGAGCATCTATAATAGTCAATATATTAAGTTTCATTGTCCATGGTTAGACGGTGAAATATTGATTAACATTTACCAATTATTAAGTTTAATAATTTCTCTTTTATATTTAATTTATAATTCTATTTTAATTTTAGCAATCGGTTTTCTATGGAATCTTTTCATATATCCCTTTCTTAATCCAAATGTACTTTTTCCATCAGTACTTGAAAATGGTCATATTCCATCTTTGAATCCCATATGGTATCCACCGAACTCAGGTATAGGTTATGCCCTCCTAACACAGGAAGGCATGGATGCATCAGTTTATTTAAGCACAGTGATATTAAACTATATTGTTGCACCATTTTTCTCCATATTCCTTATACTTTCTGGACTTTCTTATCTATTCAAGCATTCATTTGGATATGGTGAAAGACTAAGAAATTATATTCCTAAAATTTTCATTAGCGTAATATTAGCCTATTTTTCAATCTACATAGCAGATGTGGTTATGATCTTTGGTAAAACAATTTATACATTTTTTTACTCAGGTTTACATATAGTTTGGAGCGGAAAACCTTCTCCAGTTAACGGATTAATTAGTCTTGCCTACTGGCCTTGGAATTATTTTTCCTCACCTGCATTTCTAATTTTTTCAGAAAATAGTCTATTGGAATTCATGGTTTTGGTTACTCTTATTACAATAATATTTATTTTCCTTATAATATTAGTAATGAGAATAGTCTGGATATATTTTCTAATAATGTTTCTACCTCTAGCATCACTCTTATTAATGCATCCAAAGACTGAAATGGTTGGAAAAAGGTTGTGGATATCTTTTATTGATAGAGTATTTGAAATTTGTTTCATGGCACCACTCTTAATACTTTTAATTTTTGTACAGGATCCGCTTATCTGGGCAGGAATATTTGCTGTTGCATCTGTTGTTCCTAGTATAGTATCCTTTTCATTAGCAAATATGGGATATCCTAGGTCATATTCATTTTTTCCCAGATTCTTTATTTTTGAAGATATAAATATAGGAAAAACAGCATATAGATCAGTTTCAAAGAGTTTAGTATCAGATTTTTCATTACTTCCGAAGGAGAGTGGTAAACCATGATAAGTGTTGATGTGCCCGAGCCTCTTGGAAATGAAAGTTATTTGGGTCCATTTTCCTTAACCCAGATTATCAGAATAATGTTTTATTCTTTGCCAATAATCATCCTTATAATATACATATCTGTTTTTTTAATTATTTTATTAATTTTACCTGTAATTTTAGTATGGAAAAAATATAATAATACGGATCTTGACATTTTTTTTATAAAGGCTATAATTTGGAAAATTTTACCAAAAAGAAAAGAAAGAAGTGATATTATAGAATTTATAAATTTTAAAACATTATCGAGAAATTCTCTAGTTTGGGAATATTTTGATGGATACATGTGTGCCATTGAAACATCAGGATTAAGTTTAGAATTTATGGATGAAAGCAGTAAAGAAAGCATATATAGCCAATATTGTTCAATCCTTAATTCAATAGATTTCCCTATTTCCATTTATATCTATTCTTATAAGGATAATTATGAAATTAAATTAAACAATGAAAATGCTTATCTTAAAAGAGTAAAGGAAGCTCAGGAAAAGTTATTAAAATATTACAACAATAAAATTTCAAAAAAGAAATTTATCATAGTCTTAGATTTGAAATATAGCGAAAATAAATACAAAATAGACTTAAAAAGAGCATCTGAAATATTGAATGAAAGAGCAAATTTGATAATGAATTCATTAGAAAGTATAAATTTAAGGACAAGAAGATTGAAATTCCATGAATACGGAGAATTATACTCATTTATATGGTGATTCCATGGAAAATTACAATTTACTTCATTTACTTACATTCTCATTATTTTCAGAATTATTAATTTTTATTTTTGGCACTTTCATGTGGGGTATATTTTTAATAAACATCTCTGCATTTTATTATTATCTTTTATCAAAGAACAAAATAAAACATATTATTATTTTATCATTATTCTTTGTTGCTATTTATTTAATTCTTAATTTAAAATTTTTTCTATTGATTAGCACATTTTTCCTTTTTACTTTCTCTATTTATTTAATTATTTTGGAGGCAAAGTATGAGGTCATCTAATTTTATATATCTTAAGAATAAAGTATTAGCTGGGAAATATATTTATTATATTTTAATAAGCAAGGAATTGCCTAAGAATGTTCATTTTGGAATACTAAAAAATTTTTTAAACTCTAATTTCTCGATTGATGTTTCTATGAATATAATTCCACTAAATGATTCTAAAATGGTAGAAATACTCGATATGGAAAATGAAACTATTGAACCTGAATTAAATTCTTCAAGGGAAAATACTTCTAGAAGAAGAAAACTAGAAAGAAAACTTGTAAGTACAAAGGCCCTTCAAGATTATATAATTTCAGGTAAAGGTCATTTATACCAGGTATCACTTTCATTTTATTCCAAAGCAGAAAGTGAAGAAGAATCAAAAAGTGGATTTAGTTATATTCAATGGGAAACAAAGAAAAGTATTTTTAATACATGGATTCCAATTTATGATCAGAAAAAGAATTTCCATAAAATATTTCCATTAAGTATATTTGATTCTAAAAATTCACAGCATGTTCACACACATGCACTTGCTACACTTTTTCCTTTTCTAGTTGATTACGTTACCATGGAAGATGGTATATTTTTTGGTATAAATGATAAGAATCAAACACCTGTTATTTTTAATAGATGGTCATTTCCATCAAGTCATTCAATAATTTCAGGTACAACCGGTTTTGGTAAATCTTATTTTGTCAAGCTTTCAATAATAAGAGAATTAATTTCTGATAAATATACTAAAGTATTCATAATAGATCCGCTGGGAGAATATAGTGACCTGATAAAAATTTTAGGTGGAAATTCAATTGACCTTGGGATAAAAGGCAACGAAATAAATATATTTGATCTTGGTAATGAAAAAAACACAGATGAGAAAATATTGCGCTTAAGAACATTATTTTCAATACTGTTGGATCTGACAAAAAATGATTTGGCTATTTTAGACGCGGCTTTAACAATGCTTTATTCCAGGAAAAAAATACCTAAATTCCAGGACTTAATAGATACATTAAAATCTTTCGGGGATGAAAGATCAATTGAGATATCTTACATCCTAGAAAAATTTATTTCAGGATCTTTAAAGTCATTGGATTCAGATTCTTATATTAAAATAGATAGGAACATAGTATCATTCAATTTAAGGAATGTGAGTGATGAATTTTTGACTTTTTATATGGTTATGGTGCTTGATTTTATATATGGTAGAATAACAGATGATTTAGAAAAAAAGCTTGTAGTTATAGATGAAACGTGGAAGATCCTTAAAAATGAATATGCTGCATCCTTTCTTGATACAATGTTCAGACATGTGAGGAGATGGAAGTGCAGTATGAATGTAATATCTCAAAAAGCAGATGACTTTCTTATTACACCTTTTGGAAAATCAATTATGAATAATGCTCTATTCCATATAATTTTCAAACATGGATACATAAGTGATGAAATGAGATCATTTTATAGATTTACAAATTCAGAAGAAAATTACATATTGAATGCAGAGAAACCAAATCTTTCAGGAAATTCCCAGGCGTATTTTATTTCACATCCACTAAGATTTCCATTGAGAATAATTGCAACTGAAGAAGAAAATTCATTAATTACAACTAATCCTGATGAAATAAAAGGAAAAAAATTTTAGAATCATTTTTAATGTAAAAATATGGATATTGATCTATATTCATATTTTTACGACCTTGTTAAACAGATACCCAAGGGAATGGTAACAACATACAAGGAACTTGCACTTGCATTGGGTGATCAAATTGCTTCAAGGGCTGTAGGTCAGATGCTTGCAGAAAATCCTACACCTATAATAGTTCCCTGCCATAGAGTGATAAAAAGTGATGGAACATTAGGTGGGTATAATCATCCATTTGGAACAAATAAAAAAATAGAACTTCTTGAATCTGAAGGTATAAAAATAAAAAATGGAGTGGTGGAAAATTTCAATGAAATAATATTCAAAGATTTCAAAACAGAATTTCCTCTTAAAAAATTAAGAAATGATGAACAAATTTTGAAAGAGAAAATTTCACTTAATGACGTAAATTATGATGGAATTGTTGCCATTGATGGATCATATAATGGAAGAACCATATATTTATCATTTGTAAAAATAGATGAAAATCTAAAAATATTGGATATTAAAAATTATAAAGATATTGTAAATTTTCCTTATATTCCAACATACTTCTCCTACAGAGAAGGTAAAGAGATCATAAAATTTTATGATGGAAATGATCTTCTTTTAATAGATGGTAATGGAATTATGCATCCTAGAGGATTTGGTCTTGCTAGTTTTGTTGGCGTTATAAAAAATATCCCTACCATAGGAATAGCTAAATCACATCTATTCGGTGATATATTTAATGATAAAATTTTATCAGGGAATGCACAGATTGGATGGTACATTCAAAATAGATACATTTCACCAGGGAGCAATATATCTATGGAATCATCTTTCATTCTTATAAAAAAATTATTTAAAAAAGGGGATCCTATTAAATTAGCTCACATCTATGCAAACAGGTTCATGGAATCAGAACAGCAGCGGCAATGACTGTTGTCCATTCACCCGATTTTTCAACAGTTGCACTTGATGCTACATGTTGTGTAAGCAATATCCTATCATCAAGTGCCCAAGTTTGATTTTTTTCATCCCATATGAGATGATGATCTATACCCATTGTTGATGCGAGCATTTCAGCTGCAAGATCTTCAGCAAAATCACCAGCACTTTTTTCAGTCTCACCGAAACTATGATGCTCGCTAAGATATCCATACAAATTTCTATCCTTGGGTATTGCCAATCCAACAGCTGCTGAAATTAACCTGTTTAATTCATCACTAGAATTTTTAGCAAGTACAACAAAAAGAATTTGCCCTGGTTTTAAATAGGTAAGTCCCTCATCCTTTGTTACAATTTCAGCATTAGGAGGAAATATAGAACTTACCTCAACAAGGTTGAACTGAGCAATACCTGCATCCCTTAAAGCTTGTTCAAAAGAACCAAGCCTTGATTTATGTCTTCCTACACCCTTTGTAAAAAAAACCTTGCTAGGTATAATTGTAAACATCAGCTTTCCACCTTAGTTACTTCCTGCTCATTCTCAGGTATTTTTTCATTAACGTCTGTACCTCTTTCAAGAATAAGATGTGAAACCTTCTTTGGATCAAGCACTTTTTGAAGGTAATCCAAAGCAACTAGTGCTTGATTGGGGTCCCCACACGTATATATATCAAGAGTTATAAGCTCATGTTCAGGCCATGTGTGAAAAGAGAGATGTGATTCTGCAAGCAAAACAATTCCACTACATCCCATAGGCCTGAATTGATAATAATCAGAAGATATCTTCGTCAATTTTGCATATTTTACAGTATCCTCAAAAATAGGTTTCATCTGTTCAACATATGTAATCTTATCTCTATCAACGCCGTAAAAATCCGCGATTATATGAATTCCAACGGCCATCTTCAGCATCCTCCATATTTCTTTTTCACCTCCAGAGTGAATACAGAAAAGGTTGAATTAAACATTATATTTGAACTTTACCCCTATTATTTCCTAAATTTTTGTTATAACAAAGGATTAATATGTGCACAACTATATCTTAAGTCAATGAATATTCTAGAAAAAATAATAGAATTAAAGGAAAAAATTTCTAAAGATGTTGAAAAAAAGATAAAGGAATTTGAAGAAATGAATAGAAAAGATGATATTCAATGGTTTTCAGAATTATGCTTTTGCATATTAACAGCAAATACATCAGCAGAATTAGGCTTAAAAATGCAAAGAAATATCACGCCAGAAGAATTCGCATGCCTTGATGAAATGTCCCTTGCAGAAAGATTAAAAAATTTAGGTTATAGATTTTACAATACAAGGGCAAAATATATCCATGAAAATCAAAAATATGCTCATTCGATTAAAAAAATTATTTTTGAAATGAATGATGAGGAAAAAAGGTATTGGTTAATAAAAAATATTAAAGGTGTAAATTTTAAAGAATCATCACACTTTTTAAGGAACGTTGGATATAAAAATTATGCAATCATAGACAAACACATTTTTAAAATCATGAAGGAAAATTCTTTGACAGATGAAATAAAAATAACATCTAAAAATTATTTAAAATTAGAAGAAGAGCTTAAAAAACTAGCGTCAGTTCTTAATATGGATCTTGCCACTCTTGATCTTTATTTATGGTACATGGAAACTGGAAAAATTCTTAAATAGATTTATATAGATAATAGATATATCTATGGAAAAGCGATAAATATGATTGAAATTAATAATGTTACTAAAATATACAGCAAAAATAATCCACCGGCTGTTAATTCTTTAACACTGAAAATCAATGATGGCGAAATACTTGGTCTAGTGGGTCTTAATGGCGCAGGAAAAACAACCACAATAAGAATGATTGCAGGAATTTTGCTACCCACATCAGGTAAAATCAGCGTTGATGGATTTGATGTTGTAAGAGAAAAAGTAAAAGCATCGAACAATGTAGGTTGGATACCAGAACTACCTAATTTTGAACCCAATGCAAAGCCACTTCAATTGATGCGGTACTATGCAGGTTTTTACAAAAACAATGATGAAATGGAAAAGAGAATAAGAGATTTGCTAGATATGGTTGGTTTATCTAACGATCTAAATAAAAAATTAAGGGAATACTCTCAGGGCATGAAAAAAAGGTTCGCAATAGCTGAATCATTAATAAATGATCCAAAGAATGTACTTTTTGATGAAACTTTAAATGGTCTAGATCCTGAGGGTGTTAAATTTGTAAGGAATCTTATACTTGAATTAAAATTACGTGAAAGAAGTATTTTACTTTCATCTCACATTCTTACGGAAATTGAGAATCTTGCGGATAGAGTAGCCATAATAAGTCATGGAAAATTGATCAAAACATTGACCAAATCTGAATTAAAAAATCTTGGAAAGATGAAAATATACATTGAAATAATCAATTTAAATGATTTTAGAGAGAATGTAGAAAAAATACTAAAAAAATATGGAACAATTGAAAAGACGGACGGGCAACTTGTTCTTACAGATTTAAATGTTCAGGATAATGAAATCCCTAATATTCTGGATGATTTAATTTCAAACAAGATTAAGGTAAGGAAATTCGAGCCCGTTGGAGAATCACTTGAAGAATATTTCTTTAAATTGATAGGTGAGAGACAATGAGATCCATATCATATGAAATAAAAAGAACAATGAGAAGCAGGTTTGTTATTATACTTATTATAGCAATAGTAGGTTTATCTGCACTTTTGGCATATGAAACTGCATCAACATCAAACTCATTAAATGTTCCTACAACACCTGAAGTTGCATATGGTTATTATTTAAATAATAACAACCTAACAATGGTTTCATATGTTTACGATGGTTATGGAAATCCGGTAAAGAATGTGGAAATATACTATCAATACAATGGTTCTGATTATAGGGCAATTTCATCATCAAAAGGTTATGCTAATGCAACATTCCAAGTAAAATATTCTAGTCAGATTAATGTTTTAATTAATTACACATATACAAGGTTTGGTACCAAAATTGAAACACCTTCAATAGCATACACAATTAATTTAGCTATGAAATATTCAGGATTGGAAATATATCCATATATTTTTAATAAATTAAATTCCACTAGGATGGGAATACTTGCAATGTATGTTGGTAACAATGGATCATCATCACCAAATCTTAGCTTTATATTCCTTGCAACAAATTCAAGTAGATCCATTCCTAATTCTTTCAACTATACATTTTATTACAATTTCACATCAATATCAATTAAAAAAATATTCCCCACAATTGAAAATATAAATGATACATACTACATTGAAGTTAAAAATAGCAATGGAACCCTTGTAAATATATATTCTGGCCTTGAAGGAGGAAAGTCATTCCCAATCATTTTATTGGGTAAACTATCAACATATTCACCAATGACACAATCTAGACTTCAGAGCCTAGTATTTTCAGGAATCTCATCAATTCTTGATCTATTTATTCCTATCCTTGCAATATTCACTGCATATCTTACATATGGAAAGGACAGGACAAGTGGTGTTATTGAATCAGTTTTAAAAAGACCAGTTACAAGGGGTGAATTAATTACAACAAGATTTCTATCAAATGCAATAGCAATATTCATTGCAAGTGCTGTGGCCATGGCCCTTGTTGACTTGATATACTTCTATTATTTCAGTATGTATTTCAGTGTAATATTTTTAACAGAATTAATATGGACATATTTTGTGGAAGGTGTGGCATTTTTATCCATTGTATATATGATTTCACACTTAGTTAAATCTCAGGGTGCCCTTCTTGGAGCTGCAATAGGTATATTTGTTGTTATGGATCTTTTCTGGGAGATTATTCCTCTAGCTGTTATATCCGCTTTGGGCATTTCATCTAGCAGTTCAACATATGTTATTACAAATATTATATTTGATTACATAAGCCCTGCAGGCTATTCTAATCTTTTCCAGACATTAATCACAAATAAACTAGGATCATTTGGTGGAATAACAATAAATCCTTCTGCTTATGGCTTAACATATTTACCATTAATTGCTGCTGGACTTCTTTGGATATTAATTCCATTCTTAATTGCTTATTTACTTGCAAAATACAGAGATTAAACCTTTTCCAAAATTTTTTTATAATCATCCCATGTATTTACATTTATAGATAAAAGATCATTTTTGAATATATGAATATCATCATTAATATCGTCAGAAACTATATTAATACCAATATACTCTATTTTTCCATTTTTTATGATAACACCTGCCATACTTTTACCCTTATAATCTTTCATGAATTCTTTTATGTCAAGAAAACTAATAAATGGTAAATCTGAAACTACTGTTAAGAATGGCTCTTTAATTTTATCAAAAATAAATTTAACATCAACACAGTAATCAATTCCAGGTGTGATCATAGTTTCATATTTATTTCTTACATAATCCATAGTATTTGGTGCATTGTGTGAAACTGCTACAATGCACTTTAAACCTGATTTTATTACCGCTTCGCAAGATATGTCAACAAATTTTTTTCCCTTGAATTCGAGCAATGGTTTCTCAGTTCCCATTCTTGAACTTTTACCTCCTGCCATTACAAAACCGAGCATAGTACCACCATTGTAATTGACCTAGATATCTCGTTCATTGCACCCAGGCAATCACCATTCACCATGCCAAAATTTTTCTTACAAATTTTTGATATTATTAGAGATATTAAAAAGCCAACAAAAGAGAAAAAATAGTAATAATGGAACAAAAGAAAGAAAGGTAAAGTTATCAAGATAGCGATAACTAGAAACCATTTTTTAAAATTTTTTTGAAATATTGCACCTAAACCCTCACCTTGAGGCCTGTTTATCAAACCTAGGGACATTGAAAACTTTGCTGAAAATTCAGAGATTATGAAAAATGACAATACATTTAATAGAGAAATTCTTATAGAATAAAGGGAAAAAATCTCTAAAAGTATTACAAAAAGGACTGAAAATAGGCCAGCGATCCCTGTATTCACATCTTTCAATGCCTTAATTTTTTTATCTTTCGGCCCTTTTATCATAATACCATCAGAGAAATCCGCTAGTCCATCAAGATGTATAATTCCATTTATTGCATATATGAATAAAATACCAATAACAGCTCTAATAATAGATGGTAAAAAAAATAGGAAATAAAAAACAATAGCAGATGGAAGGGATATAATTAAAGCTATTATAGGCAACAAATAAGTTTCTTTGGAAGCATTTTCCAAAGTGCCTTTTGATGGAATGTTTGTAAAGAATGAAATTAATGAAAGCATCAAAATATTAAAATACATTTTATCTATTTCAACTTTGCTTTAAATATGTTCATACTTGTTATATCAAATACGGATGTGGCGTCCATTCCTGGAATAACAGTGGCGGGTAAGGAACAGGACCTCATTAAATATACACCAATAGCAGATGCTGAATTCCTTTTTTATGGTAGACCTAAGTCAATAGATGCAATACCCGTGACTCCAGAAGGTCATCCTACGCCTGGGATAATTACAAAAGCATCGAAAATACTTGCTAATTTTCCATTGCTTGTAGTAAGATCTGGAACTTTAATTGAGCCCAAAATACCATTTGTGAATATAACAAACATTCCAGGAAACAATATAGCAGAAAAAACTGCATTACCATATCTGGAAAAAATTTTAGAAAATTCAGAATTATTTGGTCATGAAATGTCTTTTTTGAATGAAATTTACATAGGTGAAAGTGTTCCAGGAGGAACTACGACAGCTCAGGCTGTTCTAACTGGATTAGGATATGAATCCACAGTTTCTTCTGCATCTCAAATAAATCCAATTGATCTTAAAATGAAAATAGTAAAAAAAGCAATTGATAGAATAGGAATTAAAAATTTGGACTGGTATACATCATTAAAAGAACTTGGTGATCCCATGATGGCATTTATTGTAGGTTTTTCACATGGATATTCAGGCAAAATATTCCTTGCTGGAGGAACTCAAATGCTTGCAGTAGCAGCCCTTATGAAGGAATCTGGAAAAATGCCAGAAAAGATACTTACAACAAAGTATGTAATAAATGATAAAAGTGCTACATTTGAAAAAACAGCTAAGGAGATAGGTATTGATTATTATAAGGCGAATCTTGACTTTTCAAAATCCAAGTATAATGGCCTAAAAGATTATGAAAAGGGTATTGTTAAGGAGGGTGTGGGTGCTGGAGGATCTATTTACATAGCTGAGAAGAAGGGAATAAATGTAAATGAGATAATTCAAAAGGTAGAAGAAATTTATGGTAATATCACTGGAAAGAAATGAAAATTACATTTATTCAGAATTTGAGAAAAGATTAAAAACTTTATCCTCATCATTTTACAATGGGGGATATGGTGAAAGGTCAGGTTTTTTCATAATTAGAGTAAAAGAAGATTTTAATGAGGACCCGTACGAATTGGCTAAAAATTTTGAAAAAATTAAAAATATTCAAAATTTTGTTGGTTTTCTCACAGCTGTTGATCTAATAAAAAATTCTTCCTTTTATGAGGATGAAAATTTTTTCATTGTTCTTACACTGGGTCTTGGATACATATGTATTCCAGGAGAAGACTGCAAAAAGTCAAGGACAATAAATTCCATTCTTGTTGTAAAAAAAGGTATAGAGCCAAGCTGCGCAATGGATCTATTGAATGTGATGATATCCACGAAAGTTTATGCTTTAATGCAGCATGGTAAAGGTGTTGGCACGTCATCTGATGCATTTTTATTGGCTTTTGAAGAGGAAAATGGTACAAAGTATGGTGGATTCGCAACTAAAATAGGTAAATCACTTTCAATTGCATTCTTAAAATTAATGAATAAATCGATTGAAAAAGATGCATAAAATAATCTTTTCAATTAAATTTTTATTTATCTTATTATAAACTTATATAGAAAAATCTATGAATAAAATGGGTGTTTTGGGAATAGGGCATATACTTGCAATTATCGTGCTACCTATAACAATCATCTTATATATAATAAATTCATATTTTTTTAGGGCATTAAAATTTTCTGGAAATTTATTTTTAATTTTAGGAATTATTATGATTTTAATAGGCACAGCGATAATCTATTTTTCAGTTCTGGAATTACAGAGTGCTTTCAAATTTGGGGAACTTGTTACTGATGGCCTTTATGCCCATACAAGGAATCCTCTTTATGCTGGGTGGATTCTTTTTATTATACCAGGTATAGTATTAATCTTAGGTCTTATTTTTTTAATACCCGTTCCATTTATTGCATATATAATTTTCAGAATATTAATAAAAGATGAAGAAAAATACCTAGAAGATGCTTATGGCGAAAAATATATAGAATATAAAAAAAGAGTAAATATGCTAATACCTAAAATTAAAAAATAGAGTTAATCATTAAGGATAGATTCAACATCCAAATACTTTTTAAATATTTCAGCAATTGAATTTATTTCATCATCAAGATTGTAATTAACAACAATTTTATCCAATCCCTTTTCCTTTGCAATGTCATTTAAAAGTTTTTCAACAAAATTCAAATTGAAAAATAAATCATGGAAATATGTTCCAAATGCATTTTTAGATGCACTACCATCATATCTGTTAACATTTTTTCCATTTTCATTAGTTATCAATGAGAAAGGATTTTTAGAAATTGATTTTCCAAAATGTATCTCATATCCTGAAATATTATAATTAAAAAATTCTTTATGCAAAACCTTTCCTCTTATCAATGATACTTTTTTTCTACGATCAAATTCCGTTCTGCTTTCTAAAATTTTTAAACCATCTATTTTTCCATATTTTGTTTCAAATTCGTCAATAATATATTCACCCATCATTTGATATCCGCCACAGATACCGATTATTCTCGTTCCATCCTTGTAAAGTTCAAGAATTTTATCCTCGAATCCCTCGTTTCTTAAAAAAATTAAATCACTTATTGTAAGTTTGCTTCCAGGTAAAATAACAATATCAGCATTATTTATTTCATCCGGTGAAGTTGAAAAATTGAAACCTATTTCCCTTATTTTTGAAAATATATGAAAATCTGTTGCATTTGCTAAATGTGGCAATTTAATAATTGAAACATTTATTTTTCCTTTCTTCCCATGCCAGGAACGCAGTGAATCCTCCTCTGGAAGATTATTTTCCAGGTATGGAATAGTTCCGTAGTGCTTTAAACTGTATTTTTCAAAAAGAAAATCGTAACCATTTTTGAGAAGATTTTCATTTCCCCTGAATTTATTGAGAATATATCCTGAAAATAGATCTTTACCAAGTAATTCTACGGTTCCAACAATGCTTGCAAATGATCCCCCCCTATCAATATCTGATACCAAAATATTCTTTGATTTAATTTTTTTTGCTAATATGGTATTTGCAATATCATGTTTTATATTAATCTCAGCAGGAGACCCTGCTCCCTCGATTATTACAAGATCATTTCTATCACTTAAATATTTAAAATCCCTAAGAATTATTTTAAAGAGATCATTTTTACTTGATTTCATATAATTCTCAGCATTTATTGTTCCATAATATTTTCCATTAAGAATTATTTGGGTCTTATCTTCTTCTGGTTTAAGAAGCACTGGATTCATTTTAACATTTGGAATTTTCCCGCATGCTTTAGCTTGCAGGACCTGAGCGTATGCCATTTCACCTCCTATACCTACTCCCGCATTCAATGACATATTCTGAGCCTTAAAAGGAACAACATTGATACCCATATTGGTGAATATCCTACATAAAGCTGTTACCAAAGTGCTTTTTCCAGCACCTGATGAAGTTCCCATTATGAATATTGGTTTATACTTCATAAACAATTCCTTCCAACGGTTTAAGATGAAATTTTTCTATCTCTTTAAGAAGAATATCATTTTCCCTTTTTTTCTTAATTGAAAACCTTATTGCATTTGGAAGGCCAAAGGAAGAGCAATCTCTAACCAAAATTCCAGATTTTTTTAGAATTTCATTCAATCCTTTAAATCCTGCATCAGCAAGGAAAAAATTTGCATCCGTTTTTAGACCAGTTATATTCTCTATTCTCTTTCTTTCTTGGCTAATTTTTTTAATTGAATTTTTAAGGTAATAATAATTTTTTAAAGCAAGCTCTATGAATTTACAACCAAGAGATCCCAAGGACCAGGGCATTCTAAACTCTTTCATTTTTTTAATAACATTTTCATTACCAAATGCATAACCTGCCCTTATACCTGGTAAACCAAATGACTTTGTAAAACTTCTTAAAACAATCACATTTTCAGGATAATTTACATTATCATAGTCAACAAAATCAATGAATGCCTCGTCCAAAACAATAAATGAATTATATTTTTCTGCTGTTTCAAAAAGAATCTCTATATCATGATAAAATTTTCCCGTAGGGTTGTTTGGATTTGCAAAAAAAATAATTCCGTTTTTAATATCAAAGGATGTTAAATCAGGATCAATACTTTCAACATAGTGTTTCCTCATATTAAAAATATCGGCCATTCTTTCATATTCACCATAAGTATGAGCCATAAACATTGCATCCTTTTTCCTGAGGGCATATGATACCATGTATAAGAGCTCTGTAATACCCGCACCTATAACAACTTCTTGTGAAATTTTTAATCTTTCTTTAATTTTATTTTCGAGTGAGTCGCAGTATGGGTATGAATTAAAATCCACCTTTAAGAGATCACGCATAAAAGGTACCTTGTATGGATTCACTGAATAGGAGAAATCCAACAAACCCTTTTCATTTTCCTTAGCTCCACCATGGTAAACCATAAACAAGCATCACCGCCATTACAATTCCAATCCAAATAATACTTACAAACAATATATAATTAATTGTTTTTTTCACATCCAAAGGTGTGCAATCCTTTTTTCCCTCTATTCTGTAATATCCAATCTTTTCTAAATTAACATCTAGAATAGCGCTAATGGATGCAATTGTATACATTCCATTCAATTTTATTTTCCTATATTTTTTTAGATTTCCGTATACCCTTTTAGGTGAAAATATCATTAAAATTAATCCTGTTATTCTAGCAGGAATAAAATTCATTATATCGTCCATTCTAGCAGCAAATTTTCCAAAGTATTCATACCTTTCATTCCTGTATCCAATCATTGCGTCAAAAGTATTTACAATCCTGAAAAAGAATGCACCATAGATACCGAAAAACATAAAATAAAAAAGAGGTGAAACAATTGAATCTACTATGTTTTCAGCACCACTTTCTATTGCTGCAGAATAAAGGTGATTTTTATCGAGATTTTTTACATCCCTGCTCACTATCATGGATACATTTTTCCTTAATTTTTCAATATCATCCGTTTCACATCTTTTAACATGCCTAATTAAGGATCCAATTGAAAATGAAGATTTAAGTAAAAATACTTGTATAATTATATAAATAATGAGATTTTTATAACTTAAATTTAAAATAATATATATAATAAGAATAAAAATTGAAGATTCAAAAATGAAGAGAAAAAAACCCTCAAAAAATTCAACATATTTTGATCTTCTTTTCCTTTTACTGTCAAAAAAATAGATAATTTTTCCTATCCATACAACTGGATGTATTGCATTTGGATATTCACCAATTGCATCAATTGCAATGGCAATAATTAAAACAATTATTTCAATATTCATGGATAGAGCACTTTTGCATTTTTTCCTTTACCTTTTATTCTGAAGGCCTTTACACTAGTTGCTTTAGAAACCATTTCAATGCAATTATCTATCTCGTTAATGTCTGGAATGGAAAATTTGTCATTAACAGGTATTAATGGATCTACTCTCAATGTTACTCCAACTTTAAATTTTTCAATGAATTTAGCAATATTCAATACATTTTTGCATCCAAGTTCATTTAAATATACAGTTTCAAATGTGAATTTTTCATTGAAAAATTTATTTAAATTTTCCAATGATTTAGCATTCGATCTGTGTACTATTTTTTCGTGGGCATCATTATCCAATGTCTTTATGCTGAAAGCTATTCTATCTACAAGATCAACAATTTTATCATTGAGCAATTCACCATTAGTAAGAATATTTATTTTTATATTATGGAATTTCAATCTTTCTAGTAATTCAATTAAAGCAGGATCTATTGTGGGTTCACCTCCCCCTAAAAAAACTTCAATTATTTTGTTTTCTTTTAAAATATTAACCACGTCCTCAACTGAAAGGAATTTTAAATTAAAATTTGAAATCTGGCTTTCTGGCAGGTGTATATCAAATTTATATTTTTTCATTATACAGAAATCACAGTCCCAGTTACACCCATTAAAAAAAATGTATGATGAATGATCTAAAAATTTTGTTATGTGGTATATTCTTGTTATCATACATTACCTGGAAATAGTTCTTGCAATGTTATTTTTGGTATCTCATTTGCCAAATTTGGATACATGGTCTGGAACAAAATTTCAACACCAACGAACATCTGTGGACCTGGTTCTTCTATATAATAATCATCAAGTATTATAAAATGATGCAATCTGACAGCTGTGATATTCTGAAATGCTGAATTATTCTCAAACTCTTGGAGCATCGAATATTGATTCTGGGATACAAGTATCCACTGAGGATTCTCCTCTACCAATGTTTCAGGGTTCATAATGAACCATGAATATCCTGCAGAAGCTATGTTTATTCCTCCAGCTTCAACTATCATATCATTAATGAAGGTATCTTCACCTGCTGTATACATATCAGGATACCATCCAAGATAAAATACTGTTGATCTATTAACTATGCTAGATGTGGCATTGTAGAGATCAGTCATAAAATTTTCAATAGTATTTACAACCTTAGTTGCATTCGCCGTTGTATTCGTAGCATAACCTAGAATCATTACATCATGTAAAATATCTAGCAAATTACTTGGATTCATAATAATTACTGGAATCCCTGCCTGCTCAATTTGCGTTATTGTATTGGGATTGCTCAATCCACCATAGGCAAGCACAAGATTAGGGTTCAATTCAATTACTTTTTCAACTGAAACATTTGTCACTCCGCCTATTTTTGTAATATTCACAGCCTGAGGAGGAAATTCATCGTATATTGTATCTCCAACAATTCTGGGGCCAAGACCAATAGAAAATGCAATTTCTGTGCATGATGGTGCTAAAGAAACTATTCTATTCACTGGTTGTTTTATTTTAACTATGTTATTTTCATCATCTATCACAGTTATATAGAAAGCATGATTATTTAAATTGGTACCGGTAGTTGAGTTTGTTCCACTATTTGAATTTTCTTGGTATTTTGATAGTGCAAATCCTCCATAGAATGATGCCAATATTATTATTACTAATACTATCGCAACAATGCTGTTTTTCATTTTTTGCCTCCAAAAAGTAAATATACTTGAATTATTTAAAGTTTACTTGATGTCCCAGGAAATTGATTTATATTATAAAGTTGCTGAATCTATGGTTTGCATGAAAAAGTATAGTTACGGAGCTGAAATATACAAAAGAATTTTTGACATGGAAATAAAAAAATCAACAATCTGGATAGCAGGAACTTGGCATGGATATGCAGATTGCTTAGAAAAGATAGGTGACATTGATGGAAGCAAGACAGCTTATGAAAAGGCTTTTGAATACCATCTTATAGACATATTTAATGATAAAAATAAGAATAAGGCACATGCCTATTTATGGGGAGGATGGTCTGCATTAAAACTTGGTAAAACAGAATTAGCATATTTTATGTTCAAGAATTCAGTTAAAGAGGATCCTAATTATGCATATTCCTGGCTTTCTTTATCTGTGGCTTGTACAAAATTAAAGTTATATGAAGAGGCAAAAGAGGCAAGGGAAAATTATAATAAATATTTAAAAATAAACCCATACAGGAAGAGGGAATGTGAAGGTAGATCCATGCTTTTAGATGCATACGGTAAAGCAACAGGATGGCTGAAGGAGTTCATTGAAAAAATATTGCCTGAAACCGAATGTGAAGAATAATGAAAAAAATCGGAGGTTTAAAATTTATTGCCTTCTCAATTATTTTTTTTATTTTAGTGATTATTATATCCATTGGAATAGGCCCAGTGCCAATACCTTTACAGGAAATTATATATGAACTTTTTAATCCATATGCATCTGGTCCGTATCATATAATAATATGGGAATTAAGGATGCCTAGAATAATTCTTGCATCTTTAGTAGGTGCATCTTTAGCTGTATCAGGCGCAGTTATGCAGGGCATATTTAGGAATCCACTTTCAGATCCTTACGTAACTGGTACTGCTTCAGGTGCTGCTCTTGGAGCAACGATTTCAATCATAATAGGTCTTGTTTCAATAAATATCTATTTTTTGCCTCTTTTAGCCTTTTTAGGAGCTTCGGCCACAACAATATTAGTTGCTATTATTGCAACATATTCAACAGGCCCAAAAAGCGAAAACATGCTTCTTGCAGGTTTGGGAATTTCAATATTTTTTAGTGCAATAGTATCATATTTAATGTACATGGACGGTAAGGACCTTCAGACAGTTTTTTACTGGTTAATGGGGAGTTTTAGTGGTGCTCAGTGGAATTATGTTTACATAATGATGATATTTGCCATTCCATCAATGATTATTTTGGGTATTATGGGGAGAGATATTGATCCGATGATGATAGGTGAAGATCATGCATATTCCCTTGGAATAGATGTAAAAAAATCAAGGCTAATTTTTTTCATCCTATCATCTTTGATAACCGGGTTAAGTGTAGCATTTTCAGGTATTATAGGATTCGTTGGTTTAATAATACCTCATATAGTTAGAATTATAACAGGGCCTAATAATAGGATAGTTATATTATCTTCCATATTTATAGGTGGAGGTTACATGGTAATTGCTGATACAATTGCAAGGTCGTTTTATATAATTGAAGAATTGCCAGTTGGAATAATAACTTCAATTATAGGAGTTCCAGTTTTCCTATACCTTTTAATGAGGGAGAGGGATTACTGGAGGTAAAATTATGATAGAAGTAAAAAGTTTGAAGTTTTCATACAATGATCATTCAGTCCTGAAAGGAATTTCCTTTATTGTCAAAAATAATGAAATTTTAGGTATTCTCGGTCCAAATGGATCAGGGAAAACAACTCTTTTGAATCTAATTGGCGGAATATTGAAAAAGAAAGAGGGAGAAATTTTAATTAATGGTAAAAAAATAGAAAATTATTCAAGAAAGGAATTGGCAAGGATTATGGCCTTTGTCCCACAGGATACATCTACAGCATTCGATTTTAACGTATTTGAAATAGTTTCCATGGGGAGGTATCCACATCTGGGCATAATGGATTCTTTAACTGAGAAAGATAAAAATATAATAATAGAAGCATTGAAAAAAACTGAAATTTATGATTTAAGAAATAAAAGCACTAGACAAATTTCAGGAGGAGAAAGGCAAAGGGTATTCATTGCAAGGGCAATTGCCCAGGATCCAGAAATAATTCTCTTAGATGAGCCAACAAGCAATCTGGACATTAAATATCAGATTGAAATTCTCGATATAATAGAGAGGATGAGATCCCAAGGCAAAACAATATTGATGAGCATGCATGATGTAAATTTAGCAGTAAGGTACTGCACAAAAATTGCTTTAATTCATAATGGTAACATACTAGCATTTGGAGAGCCTGAAAATGTGATAAATGAGAAGAATATAGAAATTGCCTATGGAATTAAGGGAAAGATTATAAGAAATGGCGGGGAAAAGATAGCTTATATATTACCTGAAAAATTCAACGGGTTTTGAGAGATGCCTTCTTGCAATTACAGGTACCTGATATAATCCTGGGTTTATGTTTCTTTCAATTTTTTCATATTTTATTTCATTAGTAAATGTGCCACAATTTCTGCATCTATAGCCTTTATTTTTACCAGCGGATTCCATTTTTTTTCCACATTTTGGACAAATTGGTATTACCTTTATTTTTATTTCAGCCAAATTCTTTATCAATATTTTTTCAATGTTCAATGTTTTAGGATACTTTTTTACGCTTCCGAATATTTTTATTTCATCACCAACATCTAGATTTTTTATAATTTCCCTGAATTCCTTAGTTTTTTCATAAGCGGCAGCAAAAATTTCACCTGTTCTATCCTTTACCTTGAAAATTACATGTCCTCCAGGAATTGTTTTAGGTTTTTCCAACACCTCACAATCTAGTATTACAGAATCATATGGTTTTATTTCTGAAATTTTCTTTTTAACAAGATGATCGTCAGTTCCCTGGTTTGTTTCAAAAATTAAATAAGAAAAATATGGATCACTTTTAACAATTTTTCTTGCCATTTCAAGGTCGTTCACATTTGTACCTCTAATGCCAAAAAGAACTGGTGTTTTTGTTTCAGGTTTAATGGCAATATGATCGTTGTTGTAATCAAAATTCTCAAATGTTGTTTTTATTTTTTTATCCATCAAGATTACAGATTTTTTATCTATGAATCTCTCTCCGTTCCATTTATCTTCAGGCAAATAAGTCAAAAGCTCGTAAGTTTTTCTTTTTGGTTTCCATGATATTGCTGAAGAAGCGCCTATCAAACCCCTTTTATATTTATATCCAAAGTATGATGCATTTTCCAGATAAGAAAAAATTTCATTTAAATCAATTACTGACCTTACCGCTTTCCAATACAATTTTTCACTTATTTTTTTTCTTGTAACAACTATGCCAGGAGAAGTTTTTTCCTCATCCATTACTGCATATTTTTCCACAATTTTTTTTAATTTTTCTAGTATATCTCTTTCATCAAGGGAAGAATCATCTCCATATTCATATGAATAAATTTCATTTGAATTGAATTCCCCAATTTTTATTTTTTTTCCTTTGCCTATTCCAACATTCAATGAAATTGCAGCATTACCTCTTGTTTTCCATGGTATATTCGGATTTAATCTCACAAGCCTTGGAAATTTAATTAAATCTAGGTCCATGGTTCCTGCAATAACCATGGCTAAGTAAGTTGTACACATACCAGTACTGGAATCTGTATCATCTATTCCAATCCACACGTTTTTTAAAAAATATGTTTACTTATTAAAACTTTATATTCCCATTGAATATTTGTTAAAATATGATAGCAGAAATATTGGCGGGCATATTATTGTCATTGTCCATATTTTTCCTATATCTAGGAATAAGATCATGGAGAAATATGAGAGAAAAGAGATTCATCTATCTTTCTTTTGTATTTTTTATTTTTTCCTTGAAATCTATAATATTTATTATTTCTGATTTTACTGGAATTTCTTTTCCAATATGGTATTATTTTATTCCAGATATTGCAGCATTGATTATTTTATACCTTACCCTTATATTAAGGTGAGGTATTTGCCTCTCGATATAGAAAAGAGGAAAAGAATATACGAAGCAATCAAAAAGAATCCTGGATTGCATTTCAGGGAATTGATAAGAATACTTGATATAAATGTTGGAGACCTTCAATATAATCTTTCAGTTTTAGAAAAGGAAAATCTTATTGTGGGAAAGGAAGAAATGGGATATAAGAGATATTACCCAAATCCAATGGAATTTCCACAGGAAAAGAAAATATTACCATACTTAAGGCAGCCTGTGCAAAGAAGCATAATTGTAGAAATTTTAATGAATGGGAAAGAAAGTTTAACTGACATTTCAAGGAATTTAAATTTAAAGAATCAAACTATCTTATACCATATTAAGAAAATGGAATCCTCTGGAATATTGTTAACGGAAAAGGAGGGAAAAAATGTTTTTTATTTTATTAAAGATCCAGAACTTGTCTCGAGGACATTAATTAAATATAAAGAAAGTTTCTCAGACAAAATAGTTGAACGCTTTATTGAGTTCTGGCGTTCAACTGGTAAGATTTAAATAATCTTGGATAATTATTAATGCATGTACAGCGAAAAGTTTGAGAAAATTAAGCTAGGTCTTACCTTTGATGATGTGCTTTTAATTCCATCAAAAACTAGGATAGATCCAAAAGAGGCAGAAACAAAAACTGAGATATCAAAAAATATTGTATTGAACATTCCTATTGTAAGCTCTCCAATGGATACTGTCACAGGCCCAGAGATGGCAATAGGTATGGCACATCTTGGCGGTATAGGTATTATACATAGAAATCAAACAATAGAGGAGCAGAGGAATGCAGTAAGAATGGTTAAAAGGGAAGAGAGCCTCATAATAAGGGATGTAATAACAATTTCACCTGGAATGGATGTTAAGGAAGCAATAAAGATAATGAAGGAGAAAAAAATTGCAGGTCTTCCCGTGATAGATGATGATAAATTAGTTGGAATAATTACAGAAAGGGATGTGAGATTTTTAAAAAATTTAGATATAAAAGTGAACGATATAATGAGCAAAAATCTTATTGTTGGGGATGAGGACATAACATTAGAAAAGGCTCTTTCAATCATGCAGGATAAGAAAATAGAAAAACTACCAATAGTTGGAAAAGATGGTAAATTAAAGGGATTAATAACGGCAAAGGATATTTTGAAGAGAGAAAAATATCCAACATCAATAAGAGACAAGGAAGGTAGATTAATTGTTGGAGCGGCTGTAGGTCCATTTGATACAAGAAGGGCTGAGATCTTAGAAAAAGAAGGTGTTGATGTGATTGTAATAGATACAGCCCATGCTCATAACACTAAGGTAATGGATGGTATTAAAGAAATTAGAAAAATTTTGGATATTGATATAATTGCTGGAAATATTGCAACATCAGAAGCAGCTGAAGACTTAATTTCTCTGGGCGTAGATGGTCTAAGAGTAGGAATAGGTCCAGGATCCATTTGTACAACAAGAATAGTCGCTGGAGTTGGGGTCCCTCAACTTGAGGCTATTTCACAGGTGGCAGATGTTGCTGAATCATATGGAATTCCTATCATTGCAGATGGAGGTATAAGGTATTCAGGTGATATTGTAAAGGCAATAGCAGCTGGAGCAAACGCAGTAATGCTTGGGAATCTTCTTGCAGGAACAGATGAATCGCCAGGTCAGGAAATAATTATAGGAGGAAGGAAATACAAAACATATAGAGGAATGGGTTCTTTGGGAGTAATACAGAAAGGCATATCTGATAGATATGGTAAAATAGGAGAAGCAAAGTATGTTGCTGAAGGTGTAGAGGGAGCTGTACCGTATAAGGGAAAGGTGGAGGATGTTGTATTCCAACTAATTGGTGGATTGAAATCGGGGATGGGATATGTTGGAGCTTCCAATATAGAAGAATTAAGGAAAAATGCAAAGTTCATAAGAATGACAGGAGAAGGTCTGAGGGAAAGTCATCCACATGATGTTACAATAATAACGGAGGTACCAAATTATCCTCACAAATAATTTTTTATATATATTATTTTTAAATATCATAAAATAAAATATAAACAAATACATATTGGAATTAAAAATTCCACTTAAAGTTCCTGCCCACATAGAAATATTATTCAGAAAGCAAATATAATTAACGCAGTTAGCATTATATTATGGCTCATTTAAATTATTAATGTAATTAAAATCAGATTTTAAAAATAGCTTCTTGTTAATTAAATAAATTTAAAAATTCATATAATTTTTTAATTATTTCTCAATATATTTTTTATAAATGCTGTCATTTAATATATTTTTGTCCAACTTTGAAGCGTAAGAAATAAAATTTCTGTAGGCATTGAAATCCTTATTTTTATAGGCGATTACTGCCCTCAATAACCAAAATTTAGGTTCATTTGGGTTTTTTGAAATTAGCTCCAGGCTTTTCTGGTTTGCCTTTACGAGATCACCTGAGTCTATAAGATTAATTATATCATTTATGGGATTTTGATTTAAAATATTTTTAGTTTCAGGCATAGTGTTCAATTCTTCATTATTTTTAATTTTAATTTCCAACCTAGATTTCATTTTTAAAGCATCTTCATTATTTGGATAATCTTTCAATAAATCATTAATAATTTGCAAAGCCATAATAAAATTACTCTTTTTTTCATAAACATCAGCAAGTTCCAATGCCAGATCTATAACTTTTCTATCTTTTAAATCTACGTTTTTTTCATTTTTAATAATTTCCTTATTTTCTGTTTTGTTAATCTGTGTGTGAGATGTATTGAACTGGTTAAATACATCCATTACCTCTTTATCATTACCAAATATATTTTTTATAGTCTTTATAGTATTATCTATGTTTATTTTTTTGTTATAAGCATTTTTTATTAATGTTATTGCCCTTGGTTTGATTTGATTTAGATTCGCCCTAAGAGCTACCAAATACTCAAATGTTTTTGCAGCATTTAAAAAATCTGATATTGAGATATAGCTATCAAAGAGATTAAAGAATATTTTATGCACCTGGCGAAATTCAGATGGCATAACACCCTCCTCATCTACCATCTTAAAAATTTTTTCCATTACCTTTTTAGCATTATTTATATCATTCTTTTTTAAATAGGTCATATATTCTATTTCGTAACTGGATAGAATTTCTGTTAAGCTTAGCATAATTCTTAATTAAGTAATTAATATATAAACATTATTTTTATTAATTGCATATACAAGCAATTAAAAATTTAAAGCCATAAAAAATATAAATAGATTTTGGTAAAGATATTATATGTTAAAACATTATATATATTATGGAAAATGATATAATAATGGTTTCGATGAACTATGTTCCTGGAAAAAGGATAGCAAAGGTAATAGGCCCTATATTGGGGCATAACCGTTAGAAGCAGGGGAATTGGACAGAATATTGCTGCAATATTCAGATCCTGGGCAAAGGGTTGAAATAGGGATATACACAAAAATGCTTTCCGATGCAAGAAATACAGCCATGGAAAGACTAAAGCAAGCTGCTAAAGAACTTGGTGCAAATGCTATAATAGAAATAAGATTTGATACTTCGGAACTTAGCAATTATATGAATGAAATGGTAGCTAATGGAACTGCTATTATTGTTGATGATATAAAAAATGAGCCCGAAATAGTATCTTTATCATAAATTTTTTATTTAAATGTTCAAAAAATCATTTTTAAATAATTGTACAAAAAATCTAAAATAGTATGAAAATAATAATTAAGTAAAATGAAACTTCTAGCATTAATAATTACTATTTTAATCATTTCGCCTGGAATCGTTTATTCAATAGCTACAGGAAACAATTTAAAAAATAATGGAAATTATGTAAATTTTCAAGGAACATACGACGGAAATATTCTAAATTTATCCTATGAAAATAAAATATTGATTAAATCGATTAATATATTTCCAAATTTAAATGGAAATTGGTTAAATAACAAAATAGTTAATGATTTTATTTCAAAAGATTTTAAGTTAAAGATAATGAACATTAAAACCCCTATTATAGATATTGAGGGGAAAGGTATTTACAAAATATTAATTAATTTTAATAATAATACTACCATTTATAAATCAATTTCGTTTAATGGTTTTTTAATAGATAGCATAAATTGTGTTTCTTTTGTTAATAATGCAAATATATCCATTTTAAATTCTACTGTATATATAACAACATTTAATAATTTTTATATAAAAATATTTCTTGAAATAAATAATACAATGGGATATATGAGCCAGTATATTATGTCCAATGAATTTGATGGTTATCTCTATTTTAATAATGGGAATATTACTTCTGATTTTGTTAATTCATCCATAGGAATATTATCATTTAAAATCATAAATAATCTATTTTCCCTGAATTTAAATTTCACAGAAGAAAATGGCTTTTTAATAATTATTATGGAAAATTTAAGTAATCCTTTGAAAATTGAAATAAACAACGTAAATTTTAAAGAGTCTCAACTTTCTAGCGTCTTAGACAATGATCAATTCACATACAATGAGAGCAATATAAACGGCACATTTGTATATCTTGTATCTTTGGCCGGCTTGAATATGCCTAAAAATAATTTAATTTTCGAGAATTTGCCATTCATAATTTTAATTTCAATTATTTTAGTGGTAACAATTTCAGGTGCTTTTGTTATTAACAGGATGGTGAAAAAATGAAGAAATTTATCATCATAATTTTAACAATTTTTATTTTTCTTTCATCAATTTCTCAGGCATCAGTTTTTGAGAATATCCACTCAATTAAAATTGAAAAAAATAATATTTCAATTATATTCTCAAAAGATTATCCTTTCGTATCAATTAACTTAAATGGAACTGAATATAATTTAATAATATCATCTATTCTTTTTGGAAACAGAGGTCAAATATTTTTAAAGGACATAATGTGGCATTCTAGCTTTCTTACCCTAAAGAATGGAGTAATGAATTATAAAATGACTTCAAATTTTTACGAAGATAAAATAAATATAAATTATTTTATTTTAAATGGACAGAAAATGTTCAATTATTCAGGATATGGTCTTCTTATTAATATAATAATTAATGGGCCAAACCAGGAATCTATAATAATATTTGAACATTTGGTTAAAGGAAATATTAGCAATTCAACTACATTAAAAGATGTTTTGAATATACATGCAAAATCAAGAATTGTTGGTTTCAATAGAATTAAATATTCATCAAATAATCAATCACTTTACATCTCATCCAGCAACGGAACTGAGGAATCTTTTTATCAGATCCTTCAGAACAGTAATGGCACTGTTGAATCAAATTCATTTATTTCATTCGGTTCATTAACAAGCGTGAATTTATTAAATTCTGATGCTATAATATATTCAATAATAGGTATATTTATTGGCTTAATATTCATTATTATGGGTATCTTCTTTTTAAGAAAAAAAGATTAAATATTAATTAAGCATGTGAGGTATGATTTAAATGACATTCGCTGAAGCTGTTAATAGAAAATTGAATAAAAAAATATGCATGAAATGTTATGCTAAGAACCCACCAAATGCCACGAGATGCAGAAGATGTGGTTATACAGGCTTGAGGCCAAAGAGAAAAGAAAGGAAAGGAACATAAGCATCAGAAAGATCCACCTTTCATTAAAATATTTATAAGCAATTCTTTTATATCATTTTTCATATCAAGTGAATTTATTTTTTTTATCGTTTTTTCAACATCATATTTTATTCTTTTTATATTAAATGATTTGTCATTGGTATTTATTGTTGCATATGATGCTTTCCAGTTTCCATCCCTGGGCTGACCAGCGCTTCCAGGATTTATAAATATTGTTGAATTCAATTTTCTCCACATTGGCAAATGTGTGTGGCCAAAAATTACAAAATCAGAGGTTGAATTTTTGAATTTTTTGATTAAATCAACATCACTAACGGATGGTAATACATAATCGTATAGATAATCCTCCAGAGATGCATGAACCATTGTGAACTTTATTCCATCAATCTCAAAATTTTTAAAAAGTGGTAGTGATCTTAGAAATTTAATATGTTCATCTGAAAGAAATTTTTTGTAATAATCTCTTGTATAAACGGATAGATCATGAAACTTTTCAGAACATCTGCAATCAATATTAAATCCATTAGCAGAATCATGGTTACCCATTACAGCGAAATTAGCTTTATTTTTTATTTCATCAATTACCAGGTGAGGTTCAGGACCATAATCTGTAAGATCACCTGAAACAATGAGGTAATCAAAATCTTCTGAAAGAATGGAATTTAATGCATCATAATTACCATGCAAATCTGAAATTACCAATATTTTACTCATGACAAGAATTAATTAATAAAATTATTTTAAATTTTTTTAAGATGAATTTTAATCAATTGAAACATATTTTAGTTGTTTTTGAACATATTCCCTTATATTTTTTGCATCCGGTAAATCAACTTTTAATGAACCATTTTCTATAACTGTTTCCATTGCATTCACCATTTCAGAGCCACATTTTTCGCATATTGGTGCATTTGAGCCATGTTTTACCACGGAATAAGTACCACAGTTTTCGCATCTATATACGTCCTTTTTTCCTGCAAATTTTCCCTTTTTTGCAATAGGTTTGCCATCGATTTCAACAATATCCATTGCATAATCTATTGTAGAAGCACTGGAAATTGTGGTACCGATTCCAAAACCATCTGCACCAGCATCCATTAACTCTTTAATATTCTCCTCCTTAATTCCACCTGAAACTATTACCTCAATATTCTTATAACCTCTAATAGAAAGCTCCCATTTAACTTCCCTTATGATGTGTGCAAAATTTCCTCTTCTAGATGATGGCGTGTCTAATCTAATCCCACTCAAATTTTTTACCAATTCTGCTGCCTTTATTGATGCGAATTTTTCATCCCCAAAGGTATCTACAAGAGCTATTCTCGGTACGCTTGGATCCAGATCTTCATCAAATTTTTTCCAGGCATTTTCTTCACCCAATACAAGAATAAGGGCATGTGGCATGGTTCCTCTAGGTTTTAAACCAAGTTTTTCAGCACCTATCACACTTGAAACAAAATCACAGCCTCCAATGTATGAATATCTATCTATCATAGGTGCTATTGCAGGATGCATCCTTCTCACACCGAATGATAATAAAGTTCTATTCCCAATCAATTTTTTGAACCTCGCTGATTTTGTTGAAATCCCAGAAGCCTGGCAAATTAAACCAAGCAAAGGTGTTTCATAAATAGCAAAATTTTGATAATCACCTTCCACATCCATTACAGGTACTGGAATTCCATGCTGATCAAATGGCGTAAATATTGACCCTTCTTTAACCGACCTAAGATTGATTTTTTTTCCAATTAATAGATTTGCAACTTCTTCAAGACCTGAAAAAACAATCCATTCATTATGCTGATCTTGGGTGGTTACTTCTGCAACTACTTTTTTATGAACATTTTCTTTTTTTAGAATTTCCATTGTCCTTAAAAAATAAACATCTGTTGTTTTACCCGAAAGTATATCATCTTCACTTGAAATATAAAATTTCATAAAATTTCACCTATTTCCTTTATGCTTATTATTTTTGTACCATAAATGTTATTCATGTATTTTAAACCAAAGTCTTTATTACTTTCTTTAATCGATTCAGTGCATTCTTTTACTATGTAAGTTTCATAACCAAGGAAGAATGCATGTGCAACAGTATGCAATACACATATGTCTGTACTTACTCCTGAAAAAAATACTTTATCCACATTTTTGCTCTTAAGAATTTCGTTTAAATTAGTTTCAAAAAATGCATCGTATGTCCTCTTTTCAACCACTATTGCATTTGTGTCCGGCTTTAAATCATCTATGATTTCGGATGAAAAGGAGCCCTTCATAGCATGGTTGCCCCATACTTTGAGTTCTGGATCACCATCAATATGTGAATCCTTTGCATAAATAACAGGTAAATTTTTTTCATTGAATATTTCAATTAATTTTTTTATGTTCCCTACAATAGATTTAGCCCTATCAGATCCAAATTTCCCATTAACAAATTCATTAATCATATCAATTATTACCAGGGCTTCCATGATTAATTATAATGATCATAAACTTATTAATTTATCGTCAATTTATATCATATTGTAAGAATTTTTAAATATGAAAAAATATTAATACATTTATGCAAAAATCAAAAAATTTCATCGGCATAATTTCAATAATTTTGATATTGGCAATTTCAATATTGATTTTTTACGCCATATTAATTCCACCAAATAAATTCAATGATTTAATTTTTTTAGGCATTATTTCCATAATATTTTCCATAATTTCTTATCTTCTTCATTCCATTTTTAAAAATAAAAAAATTGTTAGTTCTTTTGTGTGGGGTTATTATTTCCTTGGTATAGTAAGTCTTTTACTTGCAAGTACAATTATTAAATATAATTTATCATACATTATAGTTATTTTATTTTTTATTCTGTTATCACTAGTTTTTATATACTGGCGTATTAAATCATTGGACTCATAATTTTATATTAAAAATATTCAAATATAAATAAAAAATAAAAAATTTTTTATGGTAAAAACGACGATACTGAAAATATTGCACCAAATATCATCAGAAGTTCTATTCCAATTATGATGATTGATACACCAGCTAATATTGTAAAAACTCTTACCCAGCGATCTCCTTCGTGCTTATTCCATGCAGGAAATATTAGTCTAAGTATGCCTAGTAATAAAAGCATTATTATTATAAGTGTAATACCAAGTGAGAAGACGATCATACCGCCTTCTATAATTCCAGTTCCATTGTTAACTCCTCTTCCCACAACGCCAAGAAGATAACCTAGCCAAGCAAGAAATATGCCACCAATAATGAATAAAACAATCATGCTGTCGCTGGTAAGTATTTCAGATATGTTTTTTCTCTGCTGATAAAAAGGTGGAGCCGTAGGCGGATACTGTTGATGTTGATCAGGTGGTTGGTTATAAATTCCTCCAGAAGGTTGATTCATCATTTTTATACCTCCTATTAATAATGCACTTCCTATTATTTAAATATTTCTATTATATATATTATTTATAGATAAAATCTATTTTTATATAAATATATTTAGTTTTAAAATTTATAATTTTTTTAATTCTTTAGATTTTAAAAAATTATTATAGGTAGTAAAGAAAATTTTGATATATGGGAGTTTTATAACTATTTATATGGAAAATATTAATATAATTGACTTTGAATCTGGCTTTATAAAAAATTTTAATGTTTTGCAAGAGAGACATTTAAGTGATCTCAAGGATTATTTTTATTACCAAGAAGATGTTGAAAAGATATTAATTAAAGAAGATCCTTTAATATACAAAGTATATGAAACAAAATATGAATTGCCTGGTTCTTTGTCATATGCAGTTACAGAGATAGAACCAGGTAAAGTAGGTCCTGAATATTATTTTACAAAGGGGCATTTCCATTCAAAATCTGCTGCTGAAATATACATTATTTTTCAAGGTGAAGGAATTTTACTTCTTCAAAACAGATCGGGAGATAAGAAAACATACAATATGTTCAGAGGTGCTATTATTAATGTTGAACCTGATTTTGCGCATAGGAGCATAAACACTGGCAAAGAAAAACTTATATTTCTTGCAATATATCAATCTGATGCTGGTCATGATTATGAAAGTATAAAGGAGAAAGGTTTTTCATTTCTTGTAATAGATAGAAATGGGCCAACACTGATAAAAAATCCTAAATATTAACCTATTTTTGAGTATATACTAAAAATTAATTAACAGTTTTGTATTCTGCATCTTTATGTTAAATGAACAAGTATTTGAAAAAATAAGAAATGGATCGCCCGTATTAATTTTTGATTCAGATAAAAGAGAGGGTGAAACTGACATAGTTGTACCTTCTCAATTTATAAAAAAAGAAAATATACTTGAAATGAGAAAGTATGGAGGAGGCCTCATTTGCACTTCTTTGACTTATGAACATGCCAAAAAACTTGGCCTGGATTTTCTAGTAAACATTTTCAATAAAAGTGGTATGGAAATTTTCAAATATCTTTATCCAAACGATATTCCATATGATGAAAAATCTTCATTTTCAATTACTATAAATCATAGAAAAACATTTACTGGAATACCAGATAAAGACAGAGCACTCACAATTTCTGAATTCGCCAAATTGATTTCAAATTTAGATTCTATGGATGATAAGCAAGCTAAAATTGAATTTGGTAAAAATTTCAGAGCGCCAGGTCACGTTCACTTATTGATAGCATCCGAAAACCTTTTAAAGGGTAGAAGGGGACATACAGAATTATCTACAACATTAATGATCCTTGCAGGTATTATACCATCTGCAACGATGGTAGAAATGTTGTCAGATGATGGTTCATCATTACCATATGCAAAAGCAAAAAATTATGCAATCGAACATAATTATCCATTCATAGAAGGAAAAGAAATAATCGAAAAGGTGGAAAATTGGTAAGAGTGATGGCATCTGGTGTGTTTGACATACTTCATCCAGGTCATGTGTTTTTTTTAGAGGAGGCTAAAAAATTAGGAGATGAACTTGTTGTAGTTGTAGCAAGAGACTCAACAGCAAGGAAACTAAAACATCAACCAATAATGAATGAGGAGATAAGAGCCAAGATGGTGTATGCTCTCAAGCCAGTTGACAAAGTTGTTTTGGGCCACGAAGATGATATGTTTAAAACTGTTGAAGAAATAAAACCTGATATTATTGCATTGGGCTATGATCAAGTGTTTGATGAAAATAATATTATTAAAGAATGCAAAAAAAGAGGAATGGACGTAAAAGTAGTAAGGCTTCCAAGATTCACAGATTCTGATTTAAACGGTACAAGAAAAATTATTGGAAAAATATTATCAGCTTATGCATTTCAGAAAGAAATAGAAAATTTTGAAAAGGAAGGTAATTACCATGAAAATAATAGGGATAGCTGATACAACATTTGCGAGGTACGATATGGGTAAATCTGCGATAGATCAATTAAAGAGCATGGGTACGGGATTCAAGATTGTGAGATATACAGTGCCAGGAATAAAAGATTTGCCAGTGGCGAGCAAAATACTCTTTGATAAATACAATTGTGATATTGTTATTGCATTGGGTATGCCTGGTGGTAAGGAAATAGACAAAATGTCAGCGCATGAAGCGGCCCAAGGGCTAATACAGGTCCAGATTATGGAAGGGAAGCATGTTTTAGTGGTATTTGTTCATGAAGATGAAGCAAAGGATGAAAAGGAACTTGCTTGGTTAGCAGATAAAAGAGCAAGGGAACACGCTGAGAATGCTTATTATTTAATATTTGATCCTGAGCACCTGCAGAAATATGCAGGAAAGGGGCTTAGACAAGGTTTTGAAGATGTTGGACCAGTAAGGGAAAAATATTAATATAAAAAATTTAAATTAAAAAGAGGTGTAATATATGGAAAAAATAAAACTTGGTTTGGTAGTTTCGGAATACAATTTCGATATAACCATGATGATGCTAGAAAGAGCAAAAGTGGAAGCTGAATTTCTTGGAGCAGAAGTATCACAAATACTTTTAGTTCCAGGAACCTTTGAAATACCCCTAGGTGTAAAAAAGCTTCTTGAAATGCCAAAAATAGATGCTGTTGTAACATTGGGAGCAGTGATAGAAGGTGAAACAGAGCATGATGAAATAATCATGCAAAATGCAGCAAGGAAAATAGAAGATCTTCAGGTTGAATATGGAAAACCTGTTGCCCTAGGTATAACAGGGCATGGAGAAACTAGGTTACAGGCTCAGGAAAGAATAGAAAAGGCAAGAGAAGCTGTGCACAGCGCGATTAAAATGGTCAAGAGGTTAAAGGAATTAGGAAACATTTAAATAGTAGTACTTCTTAACTATTCGTTGATAACTAATGGCTAATAACCGAGGTGAATTAAAATGGAAAAGAAAGAGGTAGTTTTGAGAGTACATGAAGCTCCTCAAATGGATGTTGGCCTAGGAAGGGCCAGGATAGATTCACAGTCAAGAGAAGAGCTCAACATAGAGGTAGGGGAAATTATAACAATTACAGGTGTTACAAGCAAAAAAACAACAGCTGCTAAGGTTTACAGGGTCCCCGTTGAAGACGAGGGAAAAGGAATCATAAGAATTGATGGTGATATTCGTAGGAATGCAGGTGTAACGTTGGGTGATAAGGTAATAGTTGCCAAGGCGAATTATCAACCTGCAAAATCTGTTACATTTGCACCTTTGATAGAAAAGGATCAGAGGCTTAGATTGGGAGAGGGCATTGAGGAATTTGTAAGAAGGGCATTATTGAACAGGCCAATCGTTGAAGGTGATATTTTAATTATTCCTGGTCTCACACTCATAGGGAGAACGGGCTTGAAATTTAAAGTGGTGAGGGCTCAACCTAAGGGCGTTCTTGTAATAAAGGAAAATACTGAAATAACAGTCAAAGAAGAGCCTGTTGAAGAGTATATATCAGAAACAGGAAGGGTAACTTACGAGGATATAGGAGGTCTCTCAGAAGAACTTCAAAAAGTAAGGGAAATGATTGAACTTCCTCTTAAACATCCAGAAATGTTTGAAAGGCTTGGTATAAAGCCCCCGAAGGGTGTTCTTCTTTATGGACCGCCAGGTACAGGCAAAACACTCATTGCAAAAGCTGTTGCAAATGAATCAGGTGCAAACTTTTACCTTATTAATGGCCCTGAAATAATGAGCAAATATTATGGTGAAAGTGAAAAATTCCTGAGGGACAAATTTGACGAGGCAGAAAAAAATGCTCCATCCATAATATTCATAGATGAATTAGATTCAATTGCGCCTAAGAGGGCAGAAGTTCAAGGGGAAGTAGAAAGAAGGGTAGTAGCTCAATTGCTTACCCTTATGGATGGTCTTAAAGAAAGAGGTCAAGTAATAGTAATAGGAGCTACTAATCTTGTAGATTCAATAGATCCTGCATTAAGAAGGCCTGGAAGGTTTGATAGAGAAATTGAAATAGGCATTCCAGATAAAAAAGGCAGGCTGGAGATACTTCAAATACACACAAGATTAATGCCGCTTGACATGACGGATGAAGAAAAATACAAATTCCTTGATGAACTTGCATCAATGACTCATGGATTTGTCGGTGCAGATCTTGCTGCACTTGCAAGGGAAGCTGCAATGCACGCCTTAAGGAGATATCTTCCTGAAATAGATCTAGATAAGCCAATTCCAGTTGAAATGCTTGAAAAGATGGTAGTAAAGAAAGAGGATTTCAAGGAAGCGCTTAAGGATATTGAACCAAGTATACTGCGTGGTGTTCTAATAGAAGTACCAAATGTAAAGTGGGATGATATAGGTGGTTTGGAAGATGTGAAGCAAGAACTTAAGGAAGCAGTCGAATTACCTATAAAGAATCCAGAGAGGTTTAAAAAACTTGGTATTAGACCACCAAGAGGTATATTGCTTTATGGTCCTCCAGGAACTGGTAAAACGTTACTTGCAAAGGCAGTAGCTACAGAAAGTGAAATGAACTTCATAAGTATAAAAGGTCCTGAAGTACTAAGCAAATGGGTAGGGGAGTCAGAAAAAGCAATAAGGGAAATATTTAAGAAAGCAAAGCAGAGCGCTCCTGCTATTGTGTTCCTAGATGAAATAGATTCAATTGCGCCTAGAAGAGGTTACTATTCAGATTCTGGCGTTACAGAAAGAATAGTTAATCAGTTACTTACATCAATGGATGGTATTGAAAATATGGAGGGAATTGTTGTAATCGCATCGACCAACAGACCGGATATAATAGATCCAGCTCTTCTTAGACCAGGAAGATTTGACAGATTGGTATATATACCACCACCTGACAAGGAAGCAAGGCTAAAGATATTACAAGTACATACAAGAAACATGCCATTGGCAAATGATGTGGATCTTAAGAAAATAGCTGAGAGGCTTGATAATTATGTGGGTGCCGACATAGAAAATATTTGCAGAGAAGCTGGAATGTTTGCTATCAGAGAAAACAGGGATGTTGTAACAATGAAGGACTTTGAGAAAGCCATTGAAAAGATACCTCCATCCATGAACGAGGAAAGTATAAAATACTACGATGCAATTGGTAAATTGATATCCAAAATAAGCACAAAGAAGGAGGATTTGCAATACTTCAGGTAGATTGGAGGTGTAAATAATGAGAAAATTCATTACAGAACTTCGTGGTAAAACGGTAATGTCCGCGGACGGTATGATTCTAGGAACACTAGATAATTTCGTAATAAATACAGATTCAGGTGAAATTCAACACCTTCTAGTTGTTCCATCAGAAGATCTTGAGGTAAGAGGTTATCAAACTGATGCTCAGGGAAGGCTAATACTTCCCTTTAAGAGCATGAAATCCGTAAAGGATGTGGTTGTCCTCGAACTCAAATAAACTTTTATTCTTTTTTTCTGTACCTTAATATTGCACCTATTCCACCAAATCCTTTCAGAAATAATTTTCCCTCTTCACTCTCATCCGAAACAAGATATACCTTTGAATTGGACTGTTCTGCTAAGTTAAAATATTCATCTATTATATCCACTTTTTCAACTACATTCATAGGTATATTACAAGTAGGGCAATATTTTTCAGGTATATTTCCAGTTACAATTTCTTCCAATCTTTGTTTACAGTTTGGGCATTCCCATATGATCTTGTATTTTCTAAGTGCTTCTGAAATTATTAGAGTATCAACCTGATTATTTTTTAAGGCATCAATTACCTGTTTTTCACCGTATACTGCAAGAGAACTATCAGGTTTTCTTACCTCGCTTAAAAATCTGTTTATTACCTTTTTCTCCTGTGCAATTTCTAAATCCTCAAGGACCTGGGATGCCTTTTCCACAAGTTCTCTAAGACCATATTCATCCGTATAACCTGTGTCAAATAAATCTATAATTTTCTTCTTAAGCTCATGGTGCAAGTAATCCTTTTCAGCAAAAAATTCCTTTGTTGCACCTGGGCCACCTATTAATATACCTTTTAAATTTTTCTCGTTTAGAAAAGCCTCGTTTGCTATTTCACCCACCTTCACAAAGAATTCATGTGCTGCAATTTCTATCAACCTTTCAAACCTTCGCGATGATTGCCCACCCTGGTGGTGCTTGCTCGGAACTTGTGATTGAACATTTTTTACAACTTCAATTCTTGTTCCTCTTAAAAAGCCTATTGTTGCTTCACTTCTATCAATAACTATAAGGCCGTATACATCCTTTTCGCCTAACATTGCATATAATGGTTCCAAATAAAATTTAGAATCACATCTGTACAACATTGATTGAATAGGTTCTGGTGGCTCTATAATATATGTAACCATTTCAGTTTGATCCCCTCTAGTTGGTACATGACCTATAAAAAGTGCCAGGCCATTTTCTGGAGGCATTTTATATATTTTCAGCCTGCTCATCATTGATTCTATGGCGCTCATTACATTTTTCCTTGTGGTTTTACTTTTTATGTTTGAAGATGTTGAATATTCATCCCTCAAATATGCTATTACATCAGATATTGGTCTTTTTGGTGGGATATAAAGTGAAATGAGCTCCGTTCCTTTTCCCTCGTACTTGGAAAGTTCTTCCAGATCCCTTTTGAAATCGTATACATTTTTACTTTCCATTTTCAAACACACACTTCCGAAATTTTTTTAATGTATAAAACACTTCACCTATATAAGGTAATCATGAAAAATATAATAATTTCAATGGGAGGATCACTAGTGAATATTCATAATAAAGAGTACCTTGAGAATTTTTCAAAAATGATAAGTTCTCTCATGAAGGATTACCATTTCGTTATAGTAGTAGGTGGAGGAAAAATTGCAAGAGATTACATTTCCATTGCCAGGGAAAATGGTGAGAATGAATTTTTTTTGGACAAAATAGGAATAGAAATAACGAGAGTAAATGCACTTTTACTTAAATCATTCTTTGCAGGCATTGATGGAGTAAAATTTTTAAATTCCATAGATGAAATTGATAATTTCAATGTGGCAATAACTGGTGGCACGCATCCAGGTCATACTACAGATGCTGTAGCCTTATTGACAGCAGAAATGCTAAATTCAAAAAAGGTAATTAATGCAACAACTGTAGATGGCATATACGACAGGGATCCAAAAAAATACAAAGATGCAAAGCTATTTGAAAATATATCATACACTGATTTGCTTACAATTTTTATGAAAAATTTATCTAGCGCTGGACCCAATCAAGTCCTTGATTTTCTTTCAATAAAAATTGCTGAAAGAAGTAATATAGAAATAGATGTCATAAATGGCCTAGATATAGAAAATTTTAAAAAGGCAATAAGGGGAGAAAAATTCAAAGGTACAGTTGTGAAAGAAAAATGATATCAACAGTTAAGATAGTTTTTTTCGGGACTGGAGGATCATGGCCCAGCCCTGAAAGGAATTTACCTTCAGTTGGTATTCAACTTGATAGAGAAGTTCTTTTATTTGACGTGGGTGAAGGTACACAAAGGCAAATGATGTTTACAAGTATTAGTTTTATGAAAATATCAAAAATATTCATTACACATTTTCACGGAGACCATTTCCTTGGACTTGCAGGCCTGATCCAAACAATGGTTCTCAATGAAAGGAAAGAAAAACTTGAAATATATGGTCCTGAAGATTCCATAAAGCAGATATCAAATTTTCTTAATTTGGGCTATTACTCACTTTCATTTCCAATTTCAATAAGGGAAATTAAAAGTGGTGAAACAATTGATTTTGGAGATTATATTGTTTCTGCAGTTAAGACTATACATCCCGTTACAAATTTAGCATATTCTATCAAAGAGAAGGATAAGAAAAGAATATCTCAAGAACTCATGGAAAAATATTCTTTAAACAGTAGGGATGTGGATACAATAATAAAAAAAGGGTTCATAGCTAAAAACGATGCTAAAATTACCATAGACGATATTTCAGATGGAACAAGGGTAGGAAGAAAAATTGTTTATACAGGTGATACTGCTCCATGCCAGTGCATAGTAGATCTCGCTAAGAATGCCAAGTACCTCATACATGAATCCACAGTGGATTCATCTCTTGAGGAAAAGGCAAACGAATACGGTCATTCGTCATCAAGGCAAGCGGCGGAAATAGCTAAAAAAGCGGATGCAGAAAACTTATTGCTCACTCATATAAGTCCAAGGTACAGGTCAAGCGATCTAAAAATACTTGAAGAGGAAGCAAAAAAAATTTTTAAAAATACCATTCTTGCAAAGGATTTAATGGAAATGCTCGTTCCTATTTAAATTCTAAATTTACAAAGCCCTGCTTATTTAGATATTTAATGCTTACAATGCAAGGATTAGGATTAAAATTATGCATTTTTTGATATTCAGTTTGTTTCTGCCAAGTTGATGCATTTAAGAGTAAAATACCATAATAATTGAATTCCTTGTGCACGTGGATATGCCCGGTCACGAAAATATCCGGAATTTCATCCATGACCATGAAATCATCATTGAGCGGTACTATTGGCACGTTTTTTCCATAAAAAGGTGCCAAATGCCTTCTCTTAACTAGTTCAATCATTAACCTATCTGCCATTTCCAGCTTCATGCCTTTAATAAGATCAATGACATCGTTTAAGCTAGAGCCATGATAAATCAAAATTTTCAAACCTTCTATTGATATGTATGATGGATTAGAAAGAAAAATTACATTATTAGTGAACATAGATCTTATATCATTGCCTAATGCTGGCTGAGGCTCAGCTACCCTAACAAGATCGTGGTTGCCGGGTATCATAAAAATAGTAATATCATCTCTTATTTTGGAGATTAAATTCGCAAGATAGTTGTATTGGTCATAAATATCATCAAGTTCAAGATCCTTTTCCTGGTTAGGATAAATTCCAATTCCATCAACTAGATCTCCAGCTATAACCATGTACTTGATCTTTTTAGCATGATCCTTACCAGAATTTATCCAATCAAGAAACCTCAAAAAATTCTCTTTCATGAACATTTTACTTCCAACATGAATGTCAGATAAGAAAACAATTCCATTTTCACTTTCAACAATTTTCTCTTTTTTGTTAATGTTATCTATGCCTGGATATGTTATCTCTTTTATTGTTAATTTACCATTTTTCACATATCCCTTAATCCCTATTATATCATCTGGAAGTATTTCCTTTCCCACATTTTGATCTGAAAAGGCTACAATGCTGCCTGATAGATCCTCTATTTCAAAAATATAACCGAATTTTGATTCCCTTTTATCAAGGATCATACCTATTATTGTTACATCCCCCTCATTTTTTTTAGCATATTCTATGTCCACCACAGAAGAAATAGATACCCTTGATTGCAATATTTTTCTAATTTTGCTGTATCTGTCCTGGAATAGTTTTTTAAAGCTTTCAACTTTTCCTGCAGTTGCATCAAAAACATCCCTACTCTTTAAAATTTCATAATTTTTTTCATTATTATTTTTCTTTGTGAGCATCTCAAGTGCATAACTAACACCGCCATTTTTTATTATTTTGTCAACGTCAGACGGTGTGGCAATTATTCCATTTTTCCATAGAAGTTCTAGAATTTGTTTTTTTTCATTCATAAGAATCTATTCTCCTCTGGAAATAGATATTTTTTGCCGTTTTTGATCTCAATAGAATATTTTTCACATTCATATTAATGTTCAATTCCTTTATGTTTTTTTCATTTAAAATAATTGTTTTTTTCAATGCATCCCTTACAGTTTCTCTAATTACCCAGACTCCAAGTGGTATTTTATAATCACTTTCAATAGTCCTGTAAACGATCACTGAAGCCTGTTTTTGCATTTTATTTAAATATTCCAGAACAGCAAGCCTTGCTGCATAATATGCCCCACCAACCACATCAGCATATCTTTTTCTTCCTTCAAATTTTTCATAATCACTACTTTTTTCAACATTAATATTAAAATAATTTTTACCATACCAATTTTCTATCATTTCAAATGACCAAGGGCCAGGCAAAAATATAATAAGAAAATTATTCCACATGTAAGAATTTTCAGCTAACATGATAGTATCCAATTGATCGTAATTTTTAATTTTTTCTATGAGCATTTTTCCCAAAATATCATCAACTGCAGTAATGGCCCATCTCGTTGGTACTAATTTTCTTTCCGTTTTTTTACCTAAAGTGCCACCACTCAACAACCTTGTTATGTATTCATTTGAATACCCATGGGTGTATATTTCCCATATGGCATTCATTGCATTTATATCATAATCATCGTATATATTTTCTATTCTATTTGGTATTTTAGGTTCATTTAGAATATCTATCTTTGCTGCAATTATTTTTGGGCCCATAGGTGTTGATATATGATTTATGTCAAGAGACAAATCTATTTTGTGAATTTCAGCATTTATATCTAAAGAAGAAATTGAGAGAGAAATTTCCATAATCTTCTCAACCATTTTTGAATGTTTATCAATCCTTTGAACGTTCCCTACTCTGTACAATGAAGTTCTGTATTTTATTATATCATCAAGATTTAATGGATAAAGTTTTTCTGGAACATTTATGTTTGATGATAAAGTGGAGACCATAACCTTGGGATAATTAAATCTACCAATAAATATGTCAGGTGGAGAAATACCTGTATAAAGGTCACTTGCCCTTGGAAATATACTTGTATATTTTAGCAAAGGACAAGATTTTAAACCGCACAGGTTTTTAATGCCTCTGCACCTTATACATAGATCAGGGTCCACATTTTATCAATCAATTCTATAAGAAAAAGTTTTTCATAAAGTAAAATTATCTATTCATATGGAAAAATATTCTAGGCAAATATTGCTTGACAAATTTGGAAATGAAGGGCAGAAAAAGTTAATGGAAAAGAAGGCACTGGTTATAGGTGTAGGAGGCACAGGTGGACTTGTTTCACAGCTTCTTGTTAGGGGTGGAATAGGTGAATTGTTCATTTCTGATTTCGATAATGTTTCCTTATCAAATATACACAGGCAGCTTCTTTTTAGTGAAAAAGATATTGGTAGGGAAAAAATTGAAGCTGCCTATGAATATTTAAAAAACCTTAATTCAGATGTGAAAATTATTCCAATTAATGAAAGAATTGATAATAAAAACATTGAGGATTATGTAAAAAAAGTTGATATTGTAATGGATGGAACAGACAATTTTCTAACAAGGTATATAATTAATGATGCATGTGTTAAGCACGGAAAGCCATGGGTATATTCTGGTGTTCTTGCCACTTATGGAATGGTTATGCCAATAATACCAGGCAAAACAGCATGTTTAAGATGTTTAATGAAAAACCCTCCAAAAAATGAATTTTCAACTTCTGTTCTAGGAATAATGAATTCCATACCTTCTGCAATTGCATCTATTGCAGTATCTCTCGCCTATAAAATTCTTCTTGGGTATGAAGTGGAAAGTTCAATATATTATTTTGATGGTTGGAACATTAATCTTGAAAAATTAAAAATTGAAAAGCAAAATGATTGCCCAGCATGTTCGTTAAAGAAATTTGAATTTCTGGAAAAATAATAAAATAACCTTTGAATTTATAATCCAACAATATTTAAATATATCAGGATAATTACATTTACGCTTAAGGGCCGGTAGATCAGTTGGTAGATCGCTTCCTTGGCATGGAAGAGGCCCGGGGTTCAAATCCCCGCCGGTCCATTATAATTTTAGTTTTGCAACACCATTATAAAAAATGTCTCTGCCATTGAAGGTCAGTTTTACTGGAAAAACATCTATACCTAAATCCAAAGCTCTTTCAAGGTATGTTGAAAAATTTTTATCAGTTTTTCTATTGGGAGAAAAATACTCAGCATCTCTGAATATTAAAAAAAGTATTCCGGCTTCTGAACCTGATTTCTTGATTTCAATTAGATCATTCACATGTTTAGTTCCTCTTAATGTTGGTGCATCAGGAAATTTTGCAATTTTTCCATCTAGCAAAGTGCATCCTTTTACTTCTAGAAAATAATCTTTGGCATTGTTATCCAATAGAAAATCCAACCTACTTTTACCGTACTTAACTTCTCTTCTCTTTATTTTAAAATTTTTTTCTAATAAACTGTGCAAAATTAAAGATTCAGCAATGGAAGAATGGTATTTAGTATTAATAAAAACATTTTCTTTTCCATTAATAACAGATAAAATTTCGCATTTTAACCCAGAATTTTTATTCAATGCCAATAATTCAGCATCTGGAATAAGGAGCTCTTTTAGACGTCCAGGATCATGAACATGGCACAATTTTCCTTCTTTTGTTTCAATAACAAATCTGTTAGGTCTGTTTAAAAAATGGTATTTCGCTAAATTACCTTCAATTGAAAATATTTTTTCCATAAATGTAAATTCAATCTATGAGAAAAATAATTCCCCAAAATTCACTAAAATTAAATATGAGGGTAAAATTAAGGAATCTATGAGCACCATTAAAAATTACCTTGACCTGGGAAAATACAAAGAAACACTTTTACTTGTTTTTGGTGGTGCTGCAGGCGGAGCACTTTTAACACATCCATTTAATTTTATATATTTTTATTCCATCTTATTCCTTTTTTTTGCAGTGATGGGAACAAATTCAATTACAAACTACATAGATAGGGATATAGATGCTATAATGGAAAGAACAAAGAACAGGCCAATACCAAGTAAAAGGATATATCCCCCCGAGAAAGCTATCTATTTTGGTGTAGTCCTAATAATCATAGGTGTTGTAGGATTTTTATATTTCTCACTTTTTTATTCTATTTTATGGTTAATTTTTGGTATTATTTTTGATCCTATTTTATATAATTATCTCACAAAAAGGAAAACACCGTGGAACATAATTATAGGATCATTTGCAGGAGGAGCTCCCGTCATGGTAATATGGTCAGCGATGACAAAATCATTTTTTTCATTAACACCATTCATATTAATGCTCACAATAGTGGTATGGACACCTATTCATATATGGAGTCTTGCAATAAGATACAGCTCAGATTACAAAAGGGCAAATGTACCCATGCTACCTGTGAAAAAAGGCATCAAATTTACAATCAGAATAATTGCCATATCAACAATATTACTTATGATATTTTCACTCTACATTTTTTATGTACTTTCAATCTATTTGTTTTTCATAATGTTGATTGCAAATATTTTAATCCTTTACCTTGTTATAAAATTGTTAATAAAGCCTAATGAAAAATTATCATTTATTATTTTTAAAACAACTTCACCTTATCTAGCTGTTCTTTTTCTCCTAATTATATTGAAACAGATAATATAAAAAAATAAAAAATTTATTTTTCTTGATGCAAGGATTCGAGATAATTTTCCAAGGACTTTGTTTTTCTACCAGATACCTGGGACCAGAAATAGATGATTAAAGAAAATATTCCAAGGACGATAAAATCCCAAGGAAAAGGAACTATGTTAATACCTCCATACTGACTAGGCCCAATGTATGAAAATACTGCAACAAAAATCAAAAGAACAATGATCCACAATCCAGATTTAATTTCATCGAAAGAAAACTTATTTTTATGGTAGAAATAAGCAAACATTATTAAGCCACCTAGTACAGCGACTACAACTTCACCTGAGAGTGGCCATCCTGACCAGTAGATGATCATAAATGTAAATATGAAAGCTATTGGAGCAATAATCTTTGATCCTTTAAGTGTGAATGGTCTCTCTAAATTTGGTGCAGTCTTTCTAAGAATATTTACAGATGCAGGCCCTATAACATAGGCAATTACGAGTGTAGATGTCAATATTCCAACAAGAAGACTCCATCCCGGGAATTCATAGATGAAGAATAAACCAACAATGAAATTAAGAACAAGAGCTCTAGCGGGTATTCTTGTCTTTTCATGAAGTTTCTGAAAATATTTTGGTGCATAACCAAATTCTGCCATTGATTGGAATATCCTAGCTGGATAGGCCATATAACTTATACCTGCACCAGCTGGCGATATAATTGCATCAATGAGCAAAATAACCACAAGCCAGCCAAGACCCACTGCTGCAGCTTCCTGAGCAAAAGGTCCGCTAAGTAAGGAAGAATTCCTTAAAGCATTCCAGTTTCCGGGTGTAATACCTGCATTTGACCAATTCAATGCACCTATAAATGATACCTGCAACAACAAATAAAAGCCTAAAACAGCTATAATTGCAATTATTACTGATTTCCATATGTAATCCTTATGTTTTGATTCAGCAGCCATATTTATTGCTCCTCTGTAACCTTCAAATGAAAATATTATACCTCCAAGCACCATGGCATAGAATATACCTGAATAACCTTGGTAAAACGTTCCGTATGCCGAAAAATTATCTGGATGGAAAGCAAGTGTTATAAGTGTTATTGCTGTAAGAGCTGGAATAACCCATTTCCAAATCATTATTCCACTTGTTATGTTTCCAAAAATTTTAACTGCTTGTAAATTGATTATCAGCATTATTATTAGAGCAATGATTGCTATCAAATATCCTAAAGGCAAAAGAGTTCCTGAAGATGATATAATTCCTTTTATAAAAAAGGATGAATATGTTACTATTGCTATTGCTTCTATTGGTGGTGTCATTAAATCAGATAGCCAAGCTCCCCAACCTGCAACAAAGCCCACAAGCTTACCGTGAGAGAACTCACCGATAGGCGTTGATCCACCTGCAAGAGGGAAAGCAGCCGATACTTCCATAAATGTAAGAGCCATTAGTATTACTATTACTCCAGCTATTATCCATGCAAAAATTGCACCAACAGGTCCAGCATATGAGGATGCATAAAGTGAAGCAAAGAGCCAACCTGAACCAATCATCCCCATTGAATTCAGCATTACAAGGTTAAACAAAGTTAAATCTTTTTTATAGCCTTGCGATATTTTTTCTGCCATAGTAGGTTAATGCATAACATCATTAATTAAAGTTTCTATTTGATGTATTGAGAATAGATAAGAAAGATATATATACTAAAAGAGATTTTGACAAAAAAGGTGATTTAAATGGCACTGATAAGTGAAGAGGATAGAAAATATTTGATGGAAGAATTCGAGAAGAATCTTAAAGAAGAAGTTAATTTATATGTGTTTACTGTCAATGATTCTTCCTGTCAATATTGCAAAGAATCTGTAGATATTGCTAAGGAACTAGGATCATTATCAGATTTAATAAAAGTTGAAAATTTTGATCTTAACAGTGATATGGCAAAGAAAATGGGCATTGAGCACGCACCAACTACTGTTGTAACGGATGGGAAACAGTATGGTTCAAGGATAAGATATGTGGGCATACCAGCTGGATATGAATTCTCAAGCTTGGTAGAAGATATCATGAGTGTTTCAAAGAGGAAGGTCCAGTTTGATGGTCACGTGAAGGAACATCTTGATGAAATTGATAAACCAATAAAAATACAGGTTTTCGTCACACCTACCTGCCCATATTGCCCTAAGGCTGTAAGAGTAGCTCATAAATTTGCGCAATATAATGAGAATATAACAGGTGAAATGATAGAGGCTATTGAATTCCCGGATTGGGCAGATAAGTTTGGTGTTTCAAGTGTACCGCATATAGTAATTAATGAGGATGTTCAATTTATTGGAGCATACCCAGAGGAAAATTTCATTGAATTTGTAATGGAAGCATATAAAAAATCTAAATAAAGGAAAAATTTTTCTCTAACTATTTATTTTTATTTTTATGCTTGGATTAGTAAAGAAGAGAAATGGTGATTTTGTTTTATATAGTAGAGAAAAGATAATAAACGCAGTTAAAAAGGCATTGAATGAAACTAATGAAATTTCTGGCATTCAAGAAGAAAGTGAAAAAATAGGGGAAATTGTGGAAAAAAAACTAACAAAAAAATTTGATAGAGAAATACCCAGTGTTGAAGATATTCAGGATTTAGTTGAAGAAACATTGATGGAAGAAGGTCTTGTAAAAACAGCAAAGGCATACATTCTTTACAGGCAAAAGAGAAAAGAACTAAGGGAAATAAAATATCTTTTTGGCATTAAGGATGATTTAAAGTTAACAATCAATGCAATCAAAGTTCTAGAATCTAGGTATCTTCTAAGAGACGACAATGGCAGAATTATTGAAACACCAAGAGAAATGTTCTGGCGTGTTGCCAGGTATGTTGCATTGGTAGATATTCTTTACCACGATAGTGTTTTTGATATTAATAAAAAACAGAAGGAAAGAGATATAATTTCCTATTATTCATTAAAAAAGGTATCAATTTCACCATATGAGAGAGAGATGTTACAGAGAGCATATGAATCACTAAATAGGGAAAGGGCAATGAAAGTTTCATTCGATGATCTATTAAAAATTCTTGATAATAATTGGGATTACGTTGAAGAGATAGCAAAAAAATTTTATGAAATAATGGTAAATCTCGAATTTATACCGAATTCACCTACGCTTATGAATGCTAACACTTCACTCGGGCAGCTTTCAGCATGCTTTGTTATACCTGTTGAAGATTCCATAGACAGCATATACGATGCTTTAAAATATACGGCACTTATACACAAATCTGGAGGTGGCACAGGTTTTTCATTTTCCAAGCTAAGGCCTCAGGGTGACATGGTGGGGTCAACAAAAGGAGTTGCATCTGGTCCTGTTTCATTCATGCAGATATTTGATGTATCAACAGACATAATAAAGCAAGGCGGAAAGAGAAGAGGAGCGAATATGGGCATTCTAAGGGTAGATCACCCGGATATAGTTCAATTCATAAATGCGAAGGGATTTGAGGGTAGATTTAAGAACTTTAATTTAAGTGTTGGTATAACAGACGAATTTATGGATGCTGTTGAATCTGATGAAGAGTATGAATTAATAAATCCTAGAAACAAGGAAGCAGTTTCCAAGATTCCAGCAAGGCAGATATGGAATCTTATAATTTCACAAGCATGGAAGACAGGTGATCCTGGTGTGGTGTTCCTTGATGAAATTAATAGACACAATCCTACACCGTTGCTTGGTGACATAGAAGCCACAAATCCATGTGGTGAACAACCACTTTTACCATACGAATCATGCAACCTTGGATCAATTAATTTGAGCAAATTTGTTGAAAATGGATCAATTAACTGGGAAAAGCTGAAAAAAACGATAAAAATTGCAGTTCACTTCCTTGATAATGTAATAGATGCAAATAAATATCCATTGCCACAAATAAATTACATGACAAAGCAAACAAGGAAAATAGGTCTAGGAGTAATGGGTTTTGCAGAAATGCTCATAAAACTTGGAATACCTTATGCTTCAAAGGAAGCACTAGATATAGCAGATGAAGTGATGTCATTCATTGAAAAGGTAAGCCATGAAGAGAGTTCAATAATATCAACAAAAAAGGGAACATTTAATGCATGGGAGAATTCTATTTGGTATGAAAAGGGCATAAGGATGAGAAATGCTGCTACAACAACAATAGCCCCAACAGGATCCATTTCCATAATAGCTGGTACTTCGTCAGGAATTGAACCCTTATTTGCTTTAGTATTTATAAGGCAAGTACTTGAAAATACAGAGCTCCTTGAAGTAAATTCAATTTTCGAGGAAGAGTTAAGGAAGAGAGGTTTATACTCAGATGAAATTATGCGCCAGGTGTCAAGGTTGGGAAGTATACAATCACTAGATCTTCCTGAAGATATGAAAAGAATTTTTTTAACAGCGCATGATATTGATTATAGATGGCATGTGCTTATGCAAGCAGTGTTCCAGAAGCATACAGACAATGCTGTGAGCAAAACGATTAACATGAGAAATGAGGCAACAATAGATGAAGTAGAAAAGGCATATATGCTTGCATACAAGCTCAAATGCAAAGGAATAACAATATACAGGGATAGAAGTAAGAAGGAACAAGTTCTTTACAAAGGAACAAGCGAAAAGGAAATAGAAGAAATAATATCAAAGAATATTTCATCCAAGAAAGAGAATATTACACAGGCTAAGCTCTGAAAGGTTCTTAGGAAAATTTATTAATGGAATCACCTTTTCTAAAGTGAAGCGGGGTGGGGTAGCCAGGAAATCCCGACGGGCTCATAACCCGTAGGTCGGTGGTTCAAATCCACCCCCCGCTACTCTCCAAATTTGTCAAATGTTTCAAAACCATCATCATTTATATGTATCATTCTTTTTATTCTGAAACCAAACTTCTTCTTGATGTATAAACCAGGAGAAAATACGAACACATTGTTTCTTTCAAGATAATCATTGCTCCCAGGATAAATGTTAGGCTTTGAAAAACCTCCCAACGGATAACCTGAATAATGTGGATACGAAAAACCCAAATTTTGAATATAATTTCTTGTTATAGAATCTATTTTATTACATTCCACCCCTGGTTTAAGATATGGTGAAACAATTTCAAAAACTTTGTTATATTTTTTCCATAGATCCTTAGTATTTTCATTCAATTCTGTGAAGATGACCCTTGCCATTGAAAATTCATATCCATTTAAAACTGGTGAAAAATCGATTTGAATAATATCCCCGTTTTCTAGGATTCTATCTGAAGTTTTTCCCAAAGGTATAGATGTTCTTTCTCCTGTAAGAACAACAGTAGGATATGAAAAAGATTCAAAACCCATTTTCATTATTGCATAATCTATTTCAGCCTTTATTTCAAACTCTTTCATGCCAATCTTTATATTGTTTATAAATTTTTCAAAAGCCTGGTCTATTAAAGATGCTCCATTTTTAAAAATTTGTATTTCATCATCGTAAGGCTTTCTAAAAATTTCTGTAAGATCAATAAACTCAGCCTTTAAGTTACGAAATTTTTCTGGTTCTGGAGATAGAATTTTTTTGCCAAGAACAATTTTTTTTAACTCGCTGTCCGGATCTATGGTTAATATTTTATCATTTGCATCGATTGTATCATCATCCTGTGCTTCATGGACTATATAAAATATGCTATCATTAGAAATTACCATATATGTAAAATTTAATGATTTGGATAATTTTCTTACAAGCCTATCTTCAGGTGTAAATATTATTGAATTTTCCCCTGCAATTTTTTTTATTAATTTTTTCCTTATATCATAAGCATCCATAATACATGCTAAGCAAATCAATTAATATTTTTTTTGTAAGAATTTAAAAATTTGGTATATTGGTGGAAAATTTAATATATAGGGGGCATCATGATGACAATTGTCAGACGAAAAGATGGTGATAAAAATGGGATGGGACTTATTATTTAATGAAGCTATGGAATTTGATTCAAAATCATACGATTCAAAGGTAACTATGCTTGCGATTGGAGTGGGTGGTGCAGGTTGCAACACCATAAACACTCTAAGCGCTATTGGTTTAACAGACCTTAAATTAATATCCATGAATACAGATAAATTGTCCCTAGATTCAAGTAATGCACCGGTTAAATTTCTTTTAGGTAAAAAGATAACAAATGGGCAGTCAACAAGCGGTGACTTGGAATTGGGTCAACGTGTTGCAGAAATTTCTGCCAATGATATAAAGGAAAAAATATCCGGCAATGACATAGTTTTCATTATTGCTGGATTGGGCGGTGGGACAGGTGGAGGTGCAGGACCGGTTATTGCACAAATAGCAAAGTCCACAGGAGCGCTCGTCGTATCAATTGTATCCTTACCATTTTCAGCAGAGGGTACAAAGAAATCTGATGTGGCGAAACTTTCACTTGAAAGATTTTTCAAATATTCAAATACGGTAATAGTGCTTGAAAATGACACACTTTTAAAGATTGCACCGAAATTACCATTGCAGAAGGCTTTCAGGGTTATGGATTATCTCATAAGCGATATAATTAAAAATATATCTGAAACAATAAACAAACCTTCCATGATACACATAGACTTTGCTGATCTAATGAAAATAATGAAGAACGGCGGATCATCAACCATAATGTACGGTGAAGGTGAATTAAATAATATACAGGGCCTTGTTGAAGATACGCTGAAAAACAAGTTTTATAATGTGGACCATACAACCGCTAGCGGCGCACTAATAAATATTGTATCCGGGCCCGATATGAGCTTAAGCATGATGAATTCTATAGTTGAAAAGATAACAGATGGAATGGACAGCAATGCTGATATAAAAGTAGGAACGAGAATAGAGGAAGATATGACAAATAAGATAAGAATAACTGCCATATTCACAAACGTAAAATACAAGGGACAAATAAGAAAAGTTTCATTGGTCAAGGAGGAGTCATTTTCTGGCCTTGATTCAATTTTTCCTTAATATCTTTTAGGACACCTATTAACACATGGTATTCCCAAGCAGTTATAGCAGATCTACCTAAAATCCTTCTTATCATTCTAAATGTATTCTTTTTTTTATGTTCAGGGTATCTTGTTAAATTAATTATTTCAACAATTGTATCAAAGATCCTGTCAAGATCGCTCTTTTTTGCAATATTAATATTCTTTCCCAGGGGTTTTATCTTAAATATTTCATAAAAAATTATAGCAGCAGCATGTGTAATATTCATTACAGGATAATCAGCACTTGCAGGTATTGTTAAAAGCATATCTGATTTTTCTAGCTCTTCATTCAATAACCCAATGTCCTCCCTTCCAAAAACGAGACCTATTTTACCATTAAAGTCTTTTGCTAGCGATGCTATTTCCTCCGGTGTTTTTGAAATTCTAAGGAAATGTTTTTCAGATTTTGTTGAAATTGCACTTGTTGCTATTACCAAATTCAGACCTTTTATAGCATCATCAAGTGAATCAACAACCTTAGCATTTTTAATTATATCTTCCCCATGCATTGCATATCTGTAAGCATCATCATCTATTTTTGTCTGTGGACTCACTATTACAAGATCATTAAGATCAAAATTTTTCATTATTCTAGCGAGTGATCCAATATTACCTGAGTATTTTGGTGATACAAATATTATAACGAAATCTGCCATGCAAAAGTACAATTTCTTAACAATTAAAATATTTTCCTATTATTTTAAATTTATTCCAAATTATAGGAAAAAGGGACATAAAAAAGTATAAAATATATGAAATTTATACGTATATTCATGAATGATTCATATGGTAATGAATATTCTTTAAAATTATTTTCTGGCGGTAAATTGAGTACTACGCAATATGCCCTTTTTGCGATACAGATTGCAGTGGTTATACTCCTTTCCTGGCTAGGCGTTATTGCAACCCCTGTTGTTGGTCCTGGTATTGGATTTCTTTATTGGGCATATCCATTTTTCATAGTGTTTACTTGGTGGTGGGGATTGTGGGGTGTTTTGGCTGCATTTTTGGGCTGTTTTATTGGAGCAGGTCTATTAACTGGTTTGCCCTTAATACCATCTCTTGCATTTAGCATAGGAGACCTTGTACCTGCACTTCTTGTTCTTCTTTTCTACCGCGGTTTCCTGAATAAAATAGGTGTAGACCCATTAGGCAGAGATATTACAAAGAAAAAAATGTCCGCATTCTGGTTTGTTTTTTGGGTAATGGGCATTACCAATATTATTGGAGGCCTTTGGGGTGTTTGGGTTCTTGTACAGCTTGGTTTTGTTCCTGCGAATGCCTATTGGTATGGCGCAGGGCTATGGATACTTGGTGATGCAATAGTTTTGATTATTGCACCATTCCTGGCAAGGGCGCTTACACCTATTGTGGAGAGATTCGGTTTGACAACAAAAGGTATTATTTCATGAGTGATACGATGGCTGAAAGAAAAAACAGAGAAGGCCAAAAAAAATATCTTAAGACCATACTATTTTCTGCCAAAGCAGATTCAGTATTCGTAAATCTTCACCCATTTACAAAATTTGCATTATTTTTTATTTTATCAATTGCTGTAATATTGGCAATGACTAAAAGCCATCCAGATCTTGTTTTTTCTTTGATTGTTTTTATAGTGGTACTTGCATTACTGCTTGAATCAGGCACATTGAAATATGTAATTAAGAGTTATTTATCATTACTTTTTGTTGCGTTCATTGTTTTCTTAATATGGTGGCTAATTTTTAACCAAATAGGTAATAGCATTTTATTTTCCATGCACATAGGCAATTATTATTTTAAAATAACAAGAGAATCCTTATATGTAGGAGTTGCAAAAGTTTTTGGATATGCAGCTATGGCATTTCTTACATTATTAATATTGATGACCACAAGGGACGTGGATATTGTTGATGCACTAAACCAGCTAAAAGTTCCTTTCAAGCAGACATTTTTTATAAGTTTAATATTTAGAAGTCTAAACATAATGGAAGAGGATTTGGAATCAATCAGGCATGCCCAGTTTGCCAGGGGTGGAAAGGCAGCAAAGAAAAATCCCCTATCAAGGGTAAAGGAATTTCTGGCTTTATCCATACCACTTACAGCATTAATGATAAAAAGGGCTGTAGAGATGGGTTCTGCCTTGGAAGCGAGAGGATTCTCAAAATCAAAAAAGCTTTCAGAACCTGTTGTTAAAAAGAGAATTGGATCTGCAGATTATTTAGCAATAATATTTTCAATCATTGCGCTTTACATTTCAATAACTATGAACGTAACAAATGTATTGGGTGGGCATATATGGACGAGCCTATTGTAGAATTAAAAAATATAAAATGGCATTATCCAAACTTTGGCGGAATGAAATCAAACTTTTCCATGGAGAATTTTAACTTAACCATTTACAAAAATGAATTTTTAGGAATTACAGGTGCAACAGGTTCAGGTAAAAGCACTTTATGCCAGTTAATAGCTGGCTTAATTCCGCACCAAATAAAATTACCCTATGGAAAAGCTAATGAATATTTTGATGGTGAGGTAATAGTTCTTGGCAATGTTGTATCAAAGCTTGATAAGAAAGGAAATGATTACATAATATCTGGAAAAGGTGCTATGGCACCTGAAGTAGGGCTCGTCATGCAGGATCCTGAAAGTCAATTCCTTACCATGAGCGCCCTGAACGAATTATCACTTGGTTTGCAAATCATGGGTTTACCAAAGGATGAGATTGTTAAAAGGATTAAAGAGGCACTGGAAATGGTCGGCCTTGAAGATCTTTTTCCATTGATAGATAAGCTTCACCCTTCCGAGCTTTCAGGAGGTCAGAAACAGAGGCTTGTAATTGCAAGCTTTTTGGCAATGAGACCAAAAGTCTTGATTCTCGATGAACCCACTTCAGATTTAGATTCTGCAGGGAAAATCGAGGTTATAGAAGCAATATCTAGACTCAGGGAAAAAGGAGACATTACAGTTATACTTGTTGAGCATGATCCAGAAATTCTAAAGAAATTTGTTGATAGACTTGTTGTTTTACATGAGGGAAAGATCATTGCCATAGACAAGCCAGATAATATATTTTCAAACCCTAGCCTAAGCAAGTATATTGAAGTATCCGAAATTGAGACTATATTTAAGAATGATGAAGATCTAGTAAAACAAATTGATCTTGAGGCAGCCAAAGTTTACAGGCCTAAAAGGCGCTTTGAAAAGATTGGTGAGCCTGCGCTTGAAGTTAGGGATCTTAAGTATGAATACCCTGATGGTTCCAGGGCATTGAATGGTGTTAATTTGACTGTGAACAGAGGAGAATTCATTGCGCTCATAGGTCAGAATGGTTCAGGAAAAAGTACTTTCTCAAAAATAATTTCAGGTTATTTAACAAAATGGGATGGAGAGGTAAAAATATTTGGGAAGGATATTTCAGAAAAGAAGGTTAGATTATCAATACCTGAAACGGTTGGATATGTTTTTCAAAATCCTGATCATCAAATATTTAATAGAAGGGTGGACGAAGAAATTGCCTATGGTTTAAAAAACATTGGAATGAAGGAAGAGGAGATAAGGGAGAGGGTAGATGAAACATTGAACAGAGTAGGGCTAAGCAATAAAAAACAGGAAGATCCATTATTTTTGAGCAGGGGAGAAAAAAGGAGATTAGCTTTAGCAAGTGTCATTGCAATGAGACCTGAAATCCTCATTGTTGATGAGCCCACTACTGGTCAGGATTATAGAATGTCTAGGGAAATTATGGAAATACTGCTAGAACTAAATAGGGAAGGCTCAACTATTATTGTAATTACCCATGATATGAGGTTAGTCGCAGAATATTGCAGAAGAGTAGTTGTAATGAAAAGGGGAAAACTTATATTCGATGGCACCCCTGAAAAATTATTTGAAAATGAAGAATTGTTAAAAGAATCATCCCTATTACCGCCAAAAGCAGTTCAACTTTCAATGAAGCTAAAGGAATCTGGAATAATACAGGACCTTTTGCTTAGCGCCAAAGAATGGTTGGATTTTCTTAAATTTGAGAGTGAAAAGAAAAGGTATGTCCTTCTAAGTTTCGATAGTATGAAATTCTATGGAAAAAAGCTTTCTGAGGAAATTCTTAAAAAATATGGCAAACCGGACATCATTATTTATATAGAAAGAGGTGGAATGGTAATAGCAAGATTGATTAGTGATTATCTAGGCGTTAAAGATATGCTAAGTATAAGGGCATCCTATTATACAGATGAAGGTGTTCCGAGCACGCATGTAACTTTGGGAAGTTTCGATTACAACTTAGATGATATAAGAAACTATATTTTACTTGTAGATGATATTGCAGATACAGGAAAGACATTGGAAGCAGTTCTTGATAAAATTAAAAAATTAACAACAAAGCCCATAATTGTTTGTACAGTTGCATACAAACCACATTCTGAATTAAAGCCAGATATTTTTGCGTATACTGTAGATAATGATACTTGGGTTGTTTTTGAGTACGAGGAACAGGAAACGAGGAGGGCTTTTCTAAAAAGGAATAATGAAATAGGCCTGAAATTTATGGAAGAAGCTTTCGGGAAGAAGGAAAATAACTATAAATAAAGATCATATTATGGTTTGAATGTTCATGGCAATTATAAATTTTAATTATTTTTCAGATGGAAATTCAAATTTTAATTTAGATAGGATAATATTCATACAATTGTCAAAAAATTTTATTATAAATTTTGAATACATAAAAAATAAACAATTTCAATTCAAGAATCAAAAAAAGATAAGTTTTTATAAGAAAAACATCTGATATGTGATACATATGGATGATAAAGAAATTGAAAAATATGTTGAAGAAATATACGCTATACTAAATGGCCAGATAACTAAGGAAGAGATAAAGAAGCTCTTTAATCTTTGGCTTTCTTTCCATTATCCACCAGATCTAATAAAACAGAAAATAATTCAGAAGTATGCGCCTGAAAAAGCCATGAAAATATTTGATATTAAAGGTGAAATAAGGAATTTAAATCTAACAGCAAAGATAGTTTCATTGAAAATTAATGAGAAGGAAGGTAGAAAGATAGCATCCGGTTTATTGGGAGATGAAACAGGAACAATACCCTTTACAACATCAATTAATGTGTCTATAAAAAAGGGTGATGTAATTAGGATATCTAATGCATATACATCTACATTCAACAATGTCTTAAGGTTATACATACCAAGCAATGGTAAAATAGAGAAACTGGATGAAAAAATGATAGAAAATGTGAAATATTCTTTAAATTCGTACACAATAGATAAACTTCAAAAGAATTTCAGAAACCTGGATATAAAAGGCAAGGTACTTTACATTGAAGAAAAGAATGGTAAATCAAAAAAAAGGTACACAGGATTAATTGCAGATGAAACTGGAGCAATACAGTTTACCTCCTGGGGAAGAAAACTTGAAGCGGGAAAAAGTTACAGGATAAAGGGTGCATACGTGAGGGAATTCAAAGATAAGATCTCATTAAACATAGATGAGAATATGGAAATAACACCTATAGAGGACATTGAGGTCAATGAAAATTATCTAAACCTAATAGATTTATTGAATAAAAATGTGCAATTTGGAAATTTTGAGGGTGTAGTAATTGATGTCAGGGATGATACTGGTATAATAGCAAGATGCCCTATTTGTGGCAGAACATTAAAAGGGAGAGAATGCCCCGAGCATGGTGAAGTCACACCAGTTAACGACATGATAGGCAAATTAACATTTGATGATGGTACTTTGGCATGCACTCTAATATTAAACAAAAGCCAGATGGAAGATATAATAGGAAAGAGCTTTGATGATTTGGTCAAGTTAGTCATATCTGCACCTGGTATACCAATAGTAAAAGAGGAACTTGAAAAAAAAGTGCTTTTTAAACCCTTTAGTATTTTCGGAAGGATTTCTATTAAGGATTCAAATAGAATAATTTTATATCCATACCAGATTAACAGCATAGAAGAATCTTATGTGAAAAAAATGAAAGAGAATATACAGGGGATGTTACAATGACAAGAGAACCTGCCTGGAGAATTTTTGCTCGAGAATTTAATGATAGTATAGTTCTAGAAAAAAAAGGAGAGGAAAAGGAGGCAAATTATATTTTAACAAGGTTAGGGGCCAAAATAAACAGAATTCTTGTTGTAGGTATAATGGAAAATAGGAATATCCTAAATGAAAATTCATTTATTACAGGTACCGTAAATGATCTTACTGGAACAATACATTTCTCCGCAGATAAAAATTATTCTAATCCTTCAGTATGGAAATTTTTAACTTCCAGGGATCCGCCTGTAAGAATTGCGCTTGTGGGAAAAGTAAGAACATATGGTGAATCAAAAAATTTAGATCTAAGAATTGAAAATATAGCAGAAGTGGATGAACTCATGGAGGAGTATTGGAAGCTCACAGCTATAAGAAATCTTCTTTACAGAATAAATATAATAAGGGAATTGCAGAATTCCACAGACAAGGGTACGCTGGAAAAATTGGGTTTTCCAAAAACGTATATAGAAAGTTCTTCATTGGCAATTGAATTGTTTAAAGATTTAAATATTGACTTTTACTTAACCATGGTAAAAGAACTTATAGGCATGAAGGTAGAAGAGAAAAATGAGAATATAGATCCTGAAAAAAGTATTCTTGATCTAGTTGAAAAACTTGACTTCGATGGTAAAGGCGCAAGATACGATGATATAATGGAAAATGCTTTAAAATTCAATTTTGAAAGATCGCAGGTGGATGAAATCCTAAATTCACTTCTTGACAAGGGATTGATCTATGAACCATCAGTAAACTATTTTAAAATATCATGATGAATTAAAATCTATTATCAAATTTTTTTATTTCTCCAATTTTTCCCATATCAATAAGTCCAAGTTTATCGTCCAAAGCATATATGTTCAATTCATCAAGATTAAAATTTTTAAGTACAGGTGAAAGTATATCCCCTCCCAGGATATCTGAGCCAGATGAATAAATGCTAGGGGAAGGTAGAACTGTAATATTTTTTCCATGGAGGAAAGCAGGCATGCTTAAAATACCGCCCACATTATCCCTTATTTTGATTGATGGATGCTCATGGCCTATAATTATATTTGAATCTTTATATTCCTTATCACCATGGATGAGAACATAATTTTTTAATTTGAACGATCTTATCATATCAATTCCATATTTTGAGAGTATAGTTTGCAAATAATTATCATGGTTCCCCCTTATAACAATCAAATCAGATTTTTTTAAAATATAATTAATTATTTCTTCTATTTCATTCCATTCCTGTTTTACATTTTTGGAAAATTCGTGTTTGAAATCACCATCGATTATAACTTTTTCAACATCATAAAATTGAAAAATCTTGTCAAGAAGATCCATAATCCTTCTTTTTTGCATTTTTGGTAAAAGAAGGCCCTTTTGGGCCATTACCTCTTCAAATCCTATGTGCAAATCACTCATAACTATTATTTTTTCATCTTGAAAGTAAATTGAATAATATCTTGTTATTACAAAATCTTCTAATTTAATTTCATCCACACTTACAAAAAATGTTTATTAGTATTAAAACTTACACTTTATTCATGAAGCTTCTTGATCTAGGGGAAAGGTCCATAATAGAAAAATTGGAAAAATTATACGGAACCGTTGTAGAGGATGATTCATTTTACTTTAATGATGGTAAAAAATTTGTATTGATTACCACCGATGTAATTACCAAAAAAACACATATCCCTGATGATGTAAGACCTGAAAAGGCAGGATATTTTTTTGCATCATTAAACCTGAGCGATATTGCAGCTATGGGCGGAAATTCTCTCTATTTCCTATCATCCTTTTCTGTTAATCCTGAATTTGATTTCAATTATTTCATGGAATTTAATAAGGGTATAAAGAAATGCCTTGAAAAATATGATACAAGGATGGTAGGTGGTGATACAAAGGAGGGTGATGATTTCACAGCTGCAGGAATAGCTTTAGGAAATGTGAGCAAAAAAAATATAATGCTAAGAAAAAATTTTGTTCCTGGACAAGTGCTAGCTGTAACAAATTATTTGGGTAAAAATGGTGCTGGTTATTATTTATGGAAAAATGGCATAAAAGAAGGAGCTGAAAAAATGTTAGAAATAGAGCCAAGGATATTAGAAGGAAAAATAATCTCTAAAAATGGAGTCAAGGCCGCAATGGATCTTTCAGATGGAGTATTCTCCTCAATATTGCAGCTTAAAAAACTTACAGGCGTAGGTTTTAAGATTTACTATGATAAATTACCTTTTCATCCTTTAGCATTGGAAGTGAGCGAAGAGTTCAAAATATCATTGGAAGAAATAGGTTTGAATTTTGGCGGTGAATATGAGCTTTTATTTTCAATAAATAAAAATTTATGGCCAGAATTTAAAGAAAAAATGAAGAAAAAAGAAATAATAGTTAATGAAATAGGTGAAACCTGGAATGGTGAAAATATAATGGTTAAAAATGGAAAGGAGGTGAAGATTAATTATCATGGATACGAACATTTTGAAAGAAGCACTTTACTATAAAAAATTGGAAAGTAAAAAAGTAAGATGTGAGCTTTGCCCTCATAGATGCATAATAGAAAATGGAAAAATAGGAATATGCAATGTGAGAAAAAATATTGATGGCTCATTGTATTCACTTGTTTATGGTAAGGTCAGTGCAATTGCTATGGATCCTATAGAAAAGAAACCACTTTTTCATTTTCATCCTGGTACGTGGATTTTTTCAATAAGCACAGTAGGTTGTAATTTAAAATGCAAGCACTGCCAAAATTGGGAAATAAGCCAGGCCACAATAGATAACCTTCCACTCAGGCATATGAGCCCTGAGGATGTTGTTAAACTTGCTCTTGAAGAAGGATCAAGTGGAATTGCTTGGACTTACAATGAGCCAACAATATGGTTTGAATTCAATCTTGAAACAAGTAAGATTGCAAAAGACAAAGGTCTTTATGGTGTTTATGTGACCAACGGATATATAAATGAAGATCCCTTGAAAGAAATATCAAAATACATAGATGCCATGAATATAGATGTAAAGGGTTTTACAGAAGATTTTTACAGAAAAATTGTATCCGGAAAACTCGAACCTGTGCTAGAAACAGTAAAAAGAGCTAAGGATCTGGGCGTACACGTTGAAATTACGTATCTGATCATACCAACATTGAATGATAATACAGAAGAAATAAGGAAATTTTCAAAATGGGCATTTGACGTATTCGGAGAAAATGCAATTGTTCACTTTTCAAGGTTTCATCCAGATTATATGCTTTCTAATTTATATGAAACACCTATGAAAACAATGCTTTCTGCTTATGAAATAGCAAAGGAAGAAGGAATTAATTTTGTATATTTAGGAAATGTATGGGATGAAAAATATGAAACTACTTACTGCCCAAACTGTGGCGCTGAATTGATTAAAAGGTCAGGTTATAGGATAGAAATAAGAAATCTAAATCCTGATGGAACTTGCAAAGTATGTGGCAGGAAAATTCCCATCATTGGAATTCATCAATAATTTCATCAGAAATTTTCTGTGTAAATTCTACCTTTACGCCCATAGATCCTGTAATACTTCTGATCACCCTTTTTCCTTCATCATCACCTTCATAATCATAAATATCAAATTGTTTCTTTTTAAGCTTTCCTCTGAATGATGCTATTATGCTTGTACCCTTCATTACGATAAAATATCCTGGTTTAACATATTTTCTCAGGTCAGGGATCATGTATTGGTATAATATGTCATGAGGATCCAAAATGAATTCATAATCAATGTTTCTTGATTTTAACATTTCTACTTCATCAGGATTTGCATAAAATAATTCATCACCAAAGAATATTCTTTTTAGATTCTTGTAGTTTGCCAATTTTTTTATTGAATCCTTCAAATCCATCTGGCTTACAAATCCCTTTAGAAGGTAAGCTGATCTTTTAACATTTATGACACCGAACATCCTTAAAAGATTTTCAATATATTTATTAAGTGCATTTTTCCTTGCCATATCAGATTCAATTAGAATAAGATCATCCTTCGGGCCCTTTGCAATGAAATTGTTAATAAAAAGATAATCAATAATGTCAGATGTTATTTCCCTGCCCAAAGGTGATTCATCTATTATTTCTTGAGGTGATACAAAGCCCTTGTTTCTTAGCATATTTATAATTACGAGATGCTTTTTATCAAGCTGTGAATTTCTTATTGATTGGAAAATTTTAATATTCTTTGAAGAGGCGTATGTTTGCTGATCTGGTATACCTCTAGTTAAATAAAGCAAATTGCTTCTTTTTAATCTGTCTGTTGAAATGTAATGCCAGCACCTTATTGGTATTTCAAATTCTGTTCTGATCCCCATATTAAGTGTATCAAGATCCATGGGTGTTTTTTTTCTTGTTTCAATATCTATACCCTGGTGGTAAAACATGATTTTTAAAAGATCTGAAGATTGGAAATCTTTGCTGTATATATCCCCTTTAATGAGATATTTTCCATGCCTCTTTAATGAAAATTTTCTCAAAATTTTAGAATATTCGGAAGCATTCTTCCCATTAATTTTTTCAATAATTAGGACATCATTATCGTAGAATTTCATTAACTCATTTATTCTGTTCATTAAAATTTCCATGAAATCATCAGGTATGCTCATATCAACAATTAAAAGATTATCAGAATTTTCGTCTATTGAAAGTGCCCCTAGAATTTCACCATCTTTTACCAGATAAAAATTAAAATCAGATCCAAACTTTTGCAAAAGTTCAATCCTATAAGGGAATAAAAATGGATCCTGAAAATCCAAAAGTAAAGATTTATTATCATTTTCCACCTCTCCGATTTCGCCGTAATAAATTACACCAGATATTTCAAATGAACCTACATTTAAATTAAATAATGCGTCCCTTATTGTTGATTTGTCTATGCCAAGCATTTCTGAAAGATCGTTTATAGAAAATGGCCCCAGGTTCTTTATTAAGTCAATCAATAAATCATGAATATTTCCTGTTTTGACATCAACAGTTGTGAATTTTGAACTTGGATATTTAATTTCATCAGGAGCATATGATCTTGAAACGTAAAGATTATTTTCAAGAATATTTATATAATTTCTTACAGTTTTCGGATGCAAATTTAGATCTTCAGATAATTCTTGAATGGAAGCTTTTTCTTTTGTAGCGAGCTTCATTAAAATATTCCTTGCATTTTCATCAAGATCCAAATTTTTAAATTTTAATTTATGTCCATTCAATTCATTTATGTACACGAGCCTGTTATTTAAGAATTTACCAAAAAGTATTTTATTATTTATTCTTAATTCTTCCCAGTCAGTAAAATTGAAATTCTTCACTCTTACGCTTGCCTCGTAAGGAGTTGAAAAGAAAATATAATTATTGAATGCATCTTCTATGCTATCAAAAATCCTTGTTGTTTTAAAGAATCTATATCTTTTTAAATCATCCTTTGTTTTTGATGCCTTTGGCTTTATATTATCAAGATCTCTTTTAAGCATGTATTGTTTTTCATAACCGGGCAGGAAAAATCCACTTGATATTATGCCCAATTTTTCAAGATCTTCCAACACTTTTATTATTTCATCCTCTTTCGAATTGGAATAGTATGCAATTTCAGATAAATTTAATGGGCCGTAGTATTCCAGAATTTTTTCAATTATGAACTTTAATGATTCATACCTATCTGCCAATGATACTTCCCTTTTAGACCATAAAATTTCATTTTCAATGATATCTTTTCTATATATTATATAAGATTTTTCAAGATCTCTTAAAATATCCAAAAATTCTTCCCTTTTTAGACCACTTAATTTCCATGCCTCTGTAGTTGTTTTTCCCTCTATTATTGATAAAATTTTGTTTATTTTTTCATCAGGAATCTTTTCTTTTCCATACAATGTTTTGTAATATGGTAAATAATCATTTATTGTAAATACGGATCTATCTGTATAAGCTGAAACAATCTCTCCATTTCTTATTAGGTTTAAGGCAATTGATTTTAGTTCTTCAAAGGGGAGTTTTGAAAATGAGTATATGTTTATACCCTTCTCTGATAATACATCAGCGGCACCAACTTGCTTAATGAATTTAATTAAATCTTCATGGCCATTTATGGAAAATTTATTTTCAAAGTATTCCTTTATTATATCGCTCGTAAACATAGACTCATATTCTTCAGGCAGTACTTTTTTCAATATTTTCATATGAATTTCCTTGAGTAAAGCTGATCTATCTTCCATTAAAACAATATCAGAAATACTTGAAAGTATTACATTATTAGAAAAGATAGAAGGTTGATCAGAATAATCCTTTATTTTTACTTCTATGCTTTTATCTTCAATACCTTTCAATATTTCAATTGCATGAGGCATGTCCATTACAATATTGAAAATTTCATTGTAGGTCTCTTCAATTACTGGAAAGTTAGGAATTTCTGAAAGAATTTCAAGGATTTTATCACTCTTAAGCTGCTGTTTTGTTACAGATATATCAGCACCCTTGTATTTTTTAAGTATCATAAAAGACCTTGTAGCACAGTGCCTGAACCTTTGCTTGAAAAGTTCGGTATTTTTTAGTGAATTTTTTAAATCCTTTGTAAAATTTCTGGAGCTCACAAGACTTAAAATTGAATTTAGTGGAATTTCTTTTGATACTGTAATCATAAATGCGTCATCAGTTATGGTTATCCTTGTATTAAGGCCATATTTATTTGCTATGTTGTGAGCATAAACCCTTGAAAGTGCATCATTTACCCTTCTACCAAATGGGAAATGGAATATTATGTTGTACATTTTTGAAGGGTCAATATATCCCTCAACAAGAAGACGATCATTTGTTGGAACCACATCAGCCATCTGTTCAATTATGTAATTATATATACTAGTTGCACCAGATCTGTCCATGTAATATTCTTTCATTAAATAATCTATTACATTTTCCTTATTTCTTATCTTTTCTTCAATTTTTTTTCTGAATTTCCCCACTTCAATGCTCAAATCAAAACTTCTTGGAAGCATTTCACCAGCCCATGACGGTACTGTTGGTCTTCTTCCCTCCGCTTTTTTTACATATACTTTCGATCCCCTGGATCTTAAAAATTCATATGTCCTCCCACCTAAAACAAATATATCGCCGGGTCTCAAATGCTCAACAAATTTTTCACTTAAATCTCCAAGTGGTATGTTTTCCTCGTCAAGAACAACATAATCAGCCTCTTCAGGGATAGTTCCAAGATTCATGAAATATATCATTCTTGTAGACTTCTTTTTTCCAAATTTTCCATCTTTTTCATCAAACCATATTTTTGAATAGAACTTTTCACCATACGTTTTCCCAGAGAGATAATCAATTACTTCCATGAATTTCTCAAATGGAAGATCCCTAAAACAGTATGATTTCTTAATTAAAGAATACGCATCGTTTATGTTCCATACATCTTCAAGACTCATACCTACTAATAGCTGGGAAAGTACATCCAATGAATTTTTGGGTACAAATACCTTGTCTATATTATTTTCATAAACTTGTTTTGTCAATACAGTGCATTCAATGAGATCATCCATATCAAATACAACCATTCTACCTTTTGATATTCTACCATATGCATGACCTGATCTGCCTATCCTTTGAAGGCCTTTGGCTATGCTTTTAGGGGAACCAATCTGAACTACAAGATCAATGTATCCTATATCAATTCCAAGCTCTAAACTTGTTGATGATATTACACATTTCAATTCTCCCTTTTTTAGCATTTCTTCTACCTTTAATCTAGTTGATTTGCCAAGGGATGAATGGTGCGCTTCAAGACTTTTTATGCCCTTTTCCTTAAGTTTAAATGCAACGTGCTCGGTACCACTTCTTGTGTTTGTAAAAATAAGTGTAGTCCTATGGGAATTTATTAAATCTACCAATATATCATACATTTTTTCATTTGCTATTTCAAAAGGTGTATTAACAAGATCTGGAACAGGCGTAATTACCCTCAGATCAAGCATTTTTTTTGCTTCAACTTCTGCTATGTAAATATCTCTTACATCTCCATTTTCATTGAAGCCTGCAACAAATTTGGCCATTTCCTCTATCGGTGATTGTGTTGCAGAAAGACCTATCCTTATCAAATGACCAGAAAGACGCTCTAGCCTTTCCATGTTTACTGAAAGCATAACGCCTCTTTTGCTTGCAGATAATTCATGGGTTTCGTCTATTATTGCAAATTTCACGGATCTGAATTTTTCCTTGAATTTTATGGATGATAAAACCAAAGCAAGTGATTCAGGGGTTGTAATAAAGATATGCGGAGGTTTTCTCAACATTTTCTGCCTCTGACTTTGTGGTGTGTCACCGGATCTTACTCCTACAGTAATTTTAGGAATTTCAATTCCCTTTTCCTTTGCAAGTTTTTTTATCTCTTCCAAAGGTTCTTCAAGATTTCTGTGAATATCGTTGGCTAGAGCTTTTAAAGGAGATACATAAACACAATAAACTTTGTCTTCTAAATTTCCATTTTTTGCAAGTAAAAATAATTCATTAATTATTGTTAAAAAACCTGTTAATGTTTTTCCTGAACCAGTTGGTGCAGAGACAAGTACATTTTCTCCCTTATGTATATATGGTATAGCATATGCTTGTGGTTCAGTAAGATCCTTAAATTTACTTTCAAACCATTCCCTTATTATTGGATCTAAAAGGCCCAGTACCTCGTCCTTTGTATATTTTTTATTTATTCTGTAAATCATTTTAAATGCCTCTGCAGAATTGTAAGGTAAAGAATTATCGTCTATTTAATTTTTTTGAAAATCTTTTTTAAAAATCATAAAATAAATAGGAAAAATAATTAATTTTAATATCATTATCTAATAAGGTGAAAAATAATGTCAATTGAAGAATTGCTAATAAGTTCAGGTGCTGTAATGTTTGGAGAATTTACATTGACTTCAGGTAAAAAAAGTAATTATTATATTAATATAAAAAAAGCAACAACAAATCCCGCAATATTGATTGAAATAACTAAGGCCATGGCAAAGTATGTTTTGAATGAAAAGATAGCCGGTATAGAGCTTGGATCTGTACCATTGGCTGTCGCACTTTCAATTCAAACTGGAAAGCCCTTTGTAATTGTAAGGAAAGAAAATAAGACCCATGGAACGAAGGAGATGATTGAAGGCGATCTTTTAAAAGGCGAAGATGTCCTTGTTGTTGAAGATGTTGTAACCACAGGTGGCTCTGTTGTGAGGGCCATAAATGTGTTGAAAGAAAATGGAGCTAATGTTAAAAAGGTGCTTGCTGTAGTTGATAGAGAAGAAGGAGGGAAGGAAAATATAGAAAAAGAGGGAATTGAATTTATTCCTTTATTAAAAGTATCATCTTTACTTTCAAAGATAAAAAAATAAATTTTTTTACCAAGGGACCTCTTTTTTACCTATTTTAAAGCCGATTATATTTACAAGTCTATGAAGAAGAGGGGTAATAACTATGAGCGTTATTAAAGAAACAGGGTTCCATAAATATTTTATAAATGATGAAGAGAAAATTATGAAATATAATAAAAGTGAAATAATAAGAAATGGGTATTGATCAAGAAATAGTGCATTTGCACCACTTTCAAGCTTAATTCTCCTTTTTATGAAGGATCCAAAGCTGTCTCCAAGCATTGATCCAAAACTGATTGTTATAATAATTAAAAATGCTTGTATCTGACTCTGTGAAAACTGCACAAAATAAACATTTGGAAATATTGTAGCCAGAATTTGCTCTATTTCGCCAATAACTATACCAGAAAATGCACCTCCAAAGAAACCTTTCCAAGTTTTTCCTTTGCCTAATATTCTTCTGCCATCAAAGAAATTTTTATTGAAATCAATGGGAAGCTTACCCTTAAAAAGTACTGCTGCAGGATTAGCTACATAGGCAGGAAGCATTATCCAAAGAGCATTTATTATTTCCTGAAGAATCATTGTCTGTTGTATAATTAATAATTTAATTAAATGTTTTCATTATATTTGTAATTCGAATTTTTTAATTTTTCTAAAATTTCTTTTGTACCATCAGAATATTTTTTATTGGAGCACATCTTTGAAATTTTTTTCAACTGATCTATAGAATTTCCTATACAGATTGGAAGGCCAGCTAACTGAAACATAGATACATCATTTTCTCCATCCCCAACTACTGCAACATTTTTCTCATTAATATCAAGCATTCTTAGAACCTTTTTTAAACTATTTCCTTTATCAATGCCTTTTGGTAGGAGAAGATATCTATCTATGTTTGAAACAATTTCAATATCCTTAAAAGTATTTTTAATTTCTAATAATTGGTCATATTTGTCCATGGTGCAGGAAATCAACAAATCACCGAATATACAATCCAGGCCATTTGAAATTAAATAATTCTTTGCATCTCTGGCCAATTTTTCCTGTTTTTCATCAAATAATTTTATATGACTATTATAGTATAAAAAGAAACCATTTTCATATACAATGAAATCAAATAAATTTTTCATTTTTTCAATATATGCCCATCTTCTACCTGTTATTATACCAGTAATAATGCCATTATTTTTCATGTCCATAATATATTTTACAATTTCACCATCAAAATTTAAATTTTCATCCGTTAATACTCTATCGTAATCAAAAGCAATTAATTTTATTTCAATCATATAAGGCAAAATGCATAATTGGATTTAAAATTTAAGGATGTGTAAAGATTTTATATTCTTTTACATTATACTAAAAATAAGGGCCCGTGGTCTAGCAGGTTATGACGTTGCCCTTACACGGCGAAGATCACCGGTTCGAATCCGGTCGGGCCCATTAATAAATAATAAGCAAACTCTTCAAATAAGAGCAATTGTTACTATTTATCATGGCAATTGAACTTAAACATAGAATACTGCTATGGGATAGTTATCAAAAAGATGGTATGAAAATGTTATTGCAGGTCCAAAGATTACAGTAGATTTATATTTGAGAATTTTGGGACTATTTTGTGAATTAAACAAACAGTTCATGAAAAAATTGTTAATATTGTTAAAGAAAATATAAGGAAGATTTTATGGATTTTGTAAGATCACTTTAGAAACAAGGTAAAGCAGAATCTTATATTGTTAGATTTAAAAAGACATTGAAATCAAGCGTAAAGTTCAACGATATTGATTTGAAATTCCTAAATTCTTATAGTTTTAGGCATTATGATATTGAATCTATTAAAAATCTCCTCCTGGTCTTTCCAGATCATGGAAGGCAACTCCCTTGTCTACGACGAGCCCCTGGGCAGTGGCTCGGGCAGTTCCGGCTCGTTCGGTCTTTCCATACTTCCCGGCATGGGTGGCTGATCGGCTCCGGAGCTCGGTCCTCTACGCCGCCCTCCAGCGGTGGCAGGCAGTATACGCAATACGTAACCGCAATACTACAACTTTCCCATATGAACTATGACATTCCGTCCGTTATTTCCCCGTTTGTAGCGAGATGGGACAATTCTTTGATCATTCTCTATAATGTTTCTGTAACCGTTTCTGATCATGTATATTATAAAAACATTGCAGTAACCCCCTTCCGTCCAATGTACAGTTTCACTGTTTCCCCGTCCCTTTCCAACGGCTCGTACACCCTGTCCATTTTCGTGTTCCCCCTGTCCGGCCAGGACTTTTTCAGCGTGGGTGGTGCGCATTTCTAAGGCAGTGCGTATTCCCCGAACTACAGAAGCATGGACTTTTCCCCGAACGTGAGCACGTCCCCGGCTCCCGCCTCGTCCTCCGCACCTTTCAGCTATACTTAC